>Ga0182004_10001717_pt1 | contig 16419 bp, 13 predicted proteins | sample Sormic07211540_1_FD_120479 | JGI IMG/M metagenome (GOLD analysis project Ga0182004, IMG submission 120479) | Endophyte microbial communities from Sorghum bicolor roots, Mead, Nebraska, USA - 072115-40_1 MetaG | ecosystem: Host-associated > Plants > Roots > Unclassified | place: USA: Nebraska...
ATGCCTCTCCTGATACCTAAAATGGGTCTTCTGTATGGGTACTCTGTTGGAGGCTATAGGTATTGTGTTGGAGACCCATTTTGGGTTTGGGTTCCCAAATGGGTCTCCTATTGGAGACAGCCTAGTTCGCAAAAATTTTCAAGATTCCCCGTCACATCGAATCTTTGGTCGCATGCATGAAGCATTAAATATATGCGAAAATAAAAACTAATTGCACAGTTTATCTGTAATTTGTGAGATGAATCTTTTAAGTCTAGTTAATCCGTGATTGGACAATGTTTGTCAAATAAAAACGAAAATGCTACAGTAACCAAAACGGACGTCCGTCGCGCGAGTGCGTCCGGACGCCGGTGTTTTAGGTAACACCGCTCGCTCCAATCAAAAAAAAAGAAAGGAACATGTCAACCCCGTTCATCCCCACACGGGAGGTTCAAACCCACCCTACCCCGCTCGCCCCTCATAGGAGGAGGAAAACCTTCCTTCGAACCCGCCCTGTCCCTACTCGCCCCACACGTGGGTTAGAAGTAGAAAGGAAACCACCCTTCCTCCTCCGGATCTGCCCTGCTGCCCACCGTCGCTGGCTCCTAGCACGTCCCCCTACTGCCAGGTCGCCACCACAGCTCCCCTTTCCCTCTTCCGCATGCACGCTGCAATATAAGGATAAAGATGTTGAAACACCAGAAACGTGATATTGCAACAGCGTACGACGAACTACTGCAACAATAAGTTGTAGCAGTTGAAACATCATGAATGTATAAAAAGTGCAACAAAAAAAGGACAAGAGTTCCAACACTGGGATGATGAATTTGAAACACCTTGAACATATTATTGCAACAAACAAAGAAAAAACAACTGAAACATTTGGCTGCAACTACTGAAACACAATAAACATGCTACTACAACAACACCCGAACACCTGCTGCAACATGCAAATTGAACAAAAACAACACAAACAATACTGCAACAACAAATAAAAACCTAATACAACATATAGAAAGAACCATTGCAGCAATAGCAAGATCTGAACCCGAGAGCTCGCTGGAACCTAGCCTATTGCAACATTACCTGAAAACATACATCAACAACCAGAGAACACTATTGCAACACGCGCGAGAACAGAACCCCGAGAGCTCGTTGGAACCCTAGCCATCACCACATCCCTTAGATCTAGACCCAGAGAAGAAGGACAAGGACAACGAGGAGGATGAGAAGCAGCAACAGCAGCAGCAGCAACAACAACAACAACAACAACAACAATAAGAGGAGGAGGAGGAGGAAGAGGAGAAATAATCAGATCTAGGACACACCTACCTCGCCGGAAAGCTATGTTGCAGCCCTCATCTCTAGTGGCATGGAGGTCGCTGATGGGGAAAGGAGGAAGGCGGGGAGGGAGAGATGGCGTGGCTCACCGGAAGCCGCCGCGTCGCCCTCAACTCCTGCCCCATGGAGGTCGTGGAAAGCAGAGAAAGTGAGGGAGGGAGGGAGAAGGGGGAGGAGAGAGGCAGGTAAGGAGAGATAGCATAGCTCGCTGGTAGCTGCTCGCCGGTAGTGCGAGAGGGAGGAAGGGCGACGGCGTCTGAATGGAGCGAGACAGGAAGAACACGCATGAGGAAGAGAGAGCGAGCAGGATGAAGAAAAAAAAGTTGCAGACGGAGAGATAAGGATGAGTGGACGAAAAAAAAAGCTACGGACGAACGGATAAGGATGAGCGGACGATGAGTCACGCGCGTCCGGATGCATCGGACGTAAGAGTGTTAGCATTACCGTAACCAAAAGCCAAATTTTTTGCCAACTAAACAAGGCCTTACTTCGCCAAAATTTTTAAATTTGACTACCATGTAGTATTTTTATTTTATTTAGCAAATTAGTATATAATCGTGAACTAATTAGACTCAAAATCTTATAAATTATATGTAAATTTTACAATTAATTATTTTATATTTTATATTTAATATTTTGTACATACATACAAAGATTCAATATGATAAGACAAAAAAAATTATAAGAACTAAACAAGGCCTTAGCCAAACGGCCAACGAAACCAGCTCCGAGACGGAATCATAGGACGACGACATGCATATATATGCATGCGCTCTTCTATTCGTCGGCACAGCTATGTCCCGACCGGCATCAGCGGGGAGGAAGCGGCCGGCGGCGGCAGGGCCGGGAGGCGAGGGCGGTCACCGGTGCCGCACCAACGCGGGCAGAAGAACCAGTGTTCAGAGTCGGTGCAGCACGCGCCTTAGGCTCTATTTGGTTCACACTTTGATAAACTTATCGTCTATCACATATAATGTTTGAACACACGCGTCAAGTATTAAATTCAAACTATTTATGAAACTAAAAACATATTTAGAGAATAATTTGAGACACGAATTTTTTAAATTTAATTAGTCCATAACTAGACACCGATTACCAAATAAAACAAAAATATACTTGTTAAATTTTAATATCTCCAACCAAACATGCTCTAAGTCGTTTTAAAGTTCACTGTATACATAACATTTGTTACGTAGTGTAAACTAGCTTGGAGACATAGAAAAACTCATATATTGAAAAGGAAAAAATGATTTATAATTCAGAATGAAAAAGGAGTAGATCTCAAGAAACTACAGTGCGTGCTCACTATCTTAGAGCGCTAGACTCCCTTTTCTGTTGGTGATCGCCACATAGTTATCTCCCACCACACGCTGATGCAATCGGCGACAACACATCTCCACCCATCAAAAGAGAGAACCTCAGAACCAAATAAACATTATTTGGCTGATAAGTCATAACAGAAAATACTGTTGACTGATTTATTGTAAAAAAAAAAATACTGCTAAATAACTGACAGATTCGGCTGATAAGCCTAAACGAATAATACAACCATATTTCTTTTCTAGCATGAACCTCACTCCTCACTTTTAATCCTCATATTTTCTCTCACAAAGGCCGCCAACACTTGCCTTTCTCTCACGGAGCTACCTAACAACTACTAATTCCTAGTTAAGGTTAGTCTTAATTAAGTTTTATTAGAGTTTCATGCACATTAAATATGCTAATGTGGCATTGTATTAATGAAGAGAAAGATGATAAGAGTTTCATGAAAGTAGAGATAGTTTCATCCCCATGAAACTCTTATGCAATGTGTTTGAAAATATGTATGTGTTGAAAACTAGATTATGAAACCCCAATGAGGATAACCTAATAACTATTCTTGTCACCCTAAAATTTAAGTCATTTTAGCATTTTCTATATACATGTTTTTTGCTATGCATCTATACGCATACCATACTTAGATGCATAACAGAATCTTTATATTTATTTATAGGAGCTAAAATGACTTGTAATTTGGTAGCTAAATATTATCAGAGAACTGTTTAGATTCGTCTGTTAAATTTGTTTCTAATAGGTGCTTGGGTCCTATGTGTACCTTAAAATGGGTAGTGGAACAGCTCCTTAGCTAATATTAGTAGTGGAGCTAAATATTATATCTTTAGAACCTTAAGGGTCTGTTTAGGCCCTGTTTTGTTGTCTTTCTTAAACTTTATCGCTCGTCATATCGAATGTTTGGACACATGCATGTAGTACTAAATATAGATTATTTATGAAACTAAAAACACAGTTAGAGAGTAATTTACGAGACGAATTTGTTAACCCTAATTAGTCTATGATTTGACACTCATTGTCAAATAAAATAAAATGCTACAGTACTTGTTAAACTTTAACAACCCCAACCAAATACCTCCTTAGATACACTCAGCTAAAGTTTAGCTAGTTAAAATTATAAAGTAAAATATTAGCCAGCTAAAAGTTTCTCGGCTAAACTCTAGTTAGAGGATTTCGATGCTTCAACTAATAAACTCAGCTAAATTTTAGTTGACTTTAACTTAGTTCAAATAGCTATACCCAGCGGCCCTACACATCTACTCATTTGGAGGATCAATATTTATTTTCCTTTGGCGAATAATTGTTGTCTCTCTCGCACACACAGGTTTGATCGGCGACCAAGAATCCCACTCCTCCACCCATCAAGAGCCGTCGTCCTACGATATTCGAGGGAATAGGGATCTAAGGCTAATCATTAGGGCATTTCTATGAAAAATCCATGCTCCAATCTCTTGTCTCTCCATAGCTAGCTTCCAAAGGTCATCGTATCTTGATCCTGTGAGGCTGTGAGAAAGGTAAAATTCCATTCTTCTCTCGAGAATTTTCTTTTTTGATTAGGGAATCCGACAGCCTTCTCATCCTATAAAATCTCATACAGCAGTATGCAATGGACGGACATGTTTAAGACTGTTCTGCTTTACTTTTTTTTTTAGTCCTGCTCCTAATAATTTTACTAACCAAACAGAGACATCTCTATTTTTCCTCCTATAATTTTAAAGGTTGATTTTCTAAAACACTTAAATAGGTACTCAAGAAATTGTACTTAAAGTACTCTATGATGGAGCGGCGCGTAGTCACAAATAACTCTGAGGTCCTACATGGATTCATTAACTGGCAATAGTTAAACTAGCTAGTAGTTCAGAGGTACAACCATTAGCTAGCTACTATTAGCTAGTTTTGTCTAACTAGTGAGATACTCCCTCCATACATATAGTAGACACAATTTCAAAAACACCAAGACCAAGGAGCTAGTTAATTAGTGTCCACTTCTAGTAGACTTTCGTCAGTTTCGCCTCTAAATTATCGCGTCCCACACTTTTTTCGTCCGACGCCGTTAAATATAGCCCCAAGTGGATTTGATTCCATGCACATGCAAATTTTTTCTGGTTTATTGGGTAGAAATCTTTTTTGCGCGCTAAATATTTGTACTATTTTTTTCTCCATGCACATAAATGTTGCATGCACCCATGCGTTAGAGGACAAATTTTATTTTTTGGCTGCGCCTATTGTACATGGATGGAGAGACTAGTTATTAATTAGGTACTACTCTCTCCACATGAAATGAAAGACATTAAAACATTTAAAAATTATCTCAAATTATAAGGTGTTCTATAGTAACTCCTGCGAAAGCTTTGATCACATATGTATGTGGCACTGGTATCTAACGCTAGACTTAAATATGATAAGAATAAAGTTTCGTCATTTGCATTAATCCATAATTTGTTGTAGGATTTCTCAAATATTTTATATGTAATGAAAGAGAAAATGTTAACTACCAATTACTATGTAGATTATTCGCTATACCTACTTATATTAAAATTTTAATTCTTAGCAGGTGACTATTAGCTCCGTGATTCAACAAGACCTAAAATAAGCGAACACGCAATGCATCACACGCGCGCACACACACACAAAAACCGCCGGATCCAAAATCCAGCCGTGGCTGGCAGCACCCGGATTCATAAAACTTTCACACCAAACGCCAACCTCGCTGATCGATGATCAGCGAGTGATCACACCAAACCACAGACACGCCCCTCACACCATCTCTCATCAGCCATGTCTCGTCCACGTCAGCAGCAGCCGCCGCCGCAGTTGGAAAATGGCAGCAACATTACGTGACAAAAAACGGGGAGCAAAGAACAAGACGCAAGACTCTTCAGATCAGATCAGAAAAGAGAGGAAAAAAAGGAAATAACTTGTTTAGTTCGCAATTTTTTTTGTTTTTGGTACTGTAGCATTTCGTTTTTATTTGACAAACGTTATCCAATCACGGAGTAACTAGGCTCAAAAGATTCATCTCACAAATTACAGATAAACTGTGTAGTTAGTTTTTATTTTTGTCTATATTTAATGCTCCATGCATACGACCAAAGATTCGATGTTACGGGAAATTTTGAAAATTTTTGCGAACTAAACAAAGCGAGCGGAAGAAAAGGGAAAAAGAAACGGAAAAAAAAACGCAGGGGCGGCACGGCAGCGCACTGCGCACCCAAAGCCGCGCGCACCCCACCAAGGAAGTGTGGCTGGCAGCGGGCGGCGGGCAGCGGCAAGCGCAGAGGCGCAGCAGGGTAAAATCCAGCCCTCCACGCCGGCGACAGGCGTCAATGTACGGATGTCTCCCCTGGGCTGCCCCACCCCCGCGATCCCCTCCTCCTCCGTCTCCGTTCCGTTCCGTTCCTCCGCCCCCGTCCGTCAAATGATTCCCCGGCTTTTTTTTCCGGTAAAACCACCGCACCGAAAGCGCAGCAGCGCAGACGCGCCTCGATGCCTCGTGCTCCATAACCAACACCCACACACCGTGCTAGCCAGTCTACTCTAGAGCCCCCCACAAGGCACCACCACACACAGCACACACACACACACTCGCTTGGGGCTCGCTTCGCTCGTTGCCACCGCCCCTTTCCCCTCGTGGCCTCGTCGGACCGGACGGAAGAGCGCCCTCCCCACCGCCGCAGCAGCAGGAGGAGGAGGAGGAGCGGAGGAGCATGCGGGCGGGTTTTCACCGCGGCCTGAGAAGGAGAAGGAGGACCTGCGCCGCGCCCGCGCGCATCGCGACGAGCCGCTCCCCGCTGGCACCCACGCCAAAAGGCGAAGATTCTCGGCCGAGCCCCCGTCCCCTCCACCACTCCCCGTTGTAGCCGGTAGGAGGAGGTAGCCACCCCAGATCTGCTCGCCTCCGCTCCGCGCCCGCCCGTTGGCTCCCCTTCTAGATTCGCCCCAACCGCCGCTATGCGGTTGCCGTTGCCGCCGCCGCTGCTGTGACTGGGCTCTTCTGCTCTGAGGAGAGGGAGGGAATAAAAAGCGGTTCTTGCGGGCGGCAGGCAGCCGGCTGCCCCCCGGTCGGTCGGGTCGCCATGGGGTGCGGCCAGTCCAAGATGGAGGAGGAGTACGCCGTGCGCCACTGCCGGGAGCGCTCCGAGCTCCTGGCGCTGGCCATCCGCCAGCGCTACATGCTCGCCGACGCGCACCACGCCTACGCCGAGTCGCTGCGCTCCGTCGGCGCCCTGCTGCACGACTTCCTCCGCGGGGTCCAGTCGCTGCCGCCGCCGCCGCCCGAGCCCGCGCTCCGCCTCCCGCAGCAGCGGAAGGGCGACGGCCTCCCCGCCGCGTCGCCGCCGCCCGCAATCGCGTCCTCCTCCTCCACCGCCGGGGCGCCTGTCGCCAAGCAGGTCCGCATCGCCCCCGACGACGGCCATATCCACTTCTCCGACGACGACTCCGATTCCGAGGGCGGGCACATCAAGTTCCACGACGACGAGGAGCCCGACCCGGCTCGCCGCCGCCCGGAGGTCGTCCGCTCCGCCGGGGAGCCTGGTCCACCGCCGCCGGAGATGGGACCACCGCCCTATGCCTCCGGGTATGCTCCGCCGCCGTATGGCCCTGGATATGGCTACGGGTACGCCAATGGGCCTGGTCCGGGTCCGGGTCCTGGTCCTGATTATGGGGGTATTGGCATGAACGGCGGCGCTGGCGCTTATGAACCAGGCTATGGTGTCATGGGCAGCGGCGGCGGTTACGGCCAAAGCTTTGGTGGTGGCCCTGGCTATGCTGACCAGGGCTACGGTGGCATGGGCAGTGGTGGCGGCGCTGGCGGCTATGACCAAAGCTATGGTGGCATAGGTGGATATGGCCAGAGCTTCTTTAACATCAACTACGCCCGCAGTCAGCCACCTCCACCGTCAGTCTCGCACGAGCACCGCCTGCAGGCCACTAACGCCAGGGTCCACTACTATTCCGGCAATGGCGAGCAGCAGCCACCCCCGCGTGGCTACGGTGGTGGGTACTACCCACCGCAGAGCTCGAGCTCATACAATCAGTATGCCTACGGTGGTTACTATGGAGGTGGTTCTGCTCCTGCACCACCAGCAGACATCCCTTCCTCCTCCCGGGAGCCAGCCGCACCACCACCACCTCCATCTCCGCCCAGGGTGTCCACCTGGGACTTCCTGAACCCGTTTGAAACTTATGAGAGCTACTACGAGCAACCAACTGCTACAGCAGCTCCATACTCTCCCAGCAGGAGTTCAAAGGATGTGCGCGAGGAAGAAGGGATTCCAGACTTGGAGGACGAAGACATGGAGGTAGTCAAGGAAGCTTATGGTGATGAGAAGCACCCTGTGAAGGGTTACATGGGGAACGGGAAGGCGGCCAAGGAAGAGGGTAGGAGCAGTACGGGAGATGAACTGCCCCGCAAGTCCAAGGCGTCTGAGGCCAGCAGTAGTGGGAGCAGCTTGGAGCATGACGTGCATGTAGTGGAGAAGAGTGTTGTCGGTGAACAAGTTCAACACTCAGAATCACGGCAGCATGTTGCCGGTTTACCACCCACAGGATCAGAGAAGATATACATTGATGACGCTGAGGTGGTGGTGGAGATCAAGACTCAATTCGACCGTGCCTCTCAATCAGCCGGTGAGGTATCCAAGATGCTTGAGGTTGGAAAGATGCCTTACTACCAGAAGAGTTCAGGTTTCAAAGGTTGGTAAAGCTTATTTCACATTTGCAATAAGAATCTTCAGTCTTACTGTACACTTAGCAGTATGAAAGCTAATTTGACACAATTGGCCATTTAGTCTCAATGATGGTTTGTGGTATACCGACAATGGAGGAGGAGTTTCTGCGTTTTGAAGAGGACAAGGCGATGGGATCTGGCAACCTCTCCTCAACACTACAGAAGTTGTACATGTGGGAGAAGAAGCTTCTTGAGGAAGTTAAGGTATAGAATGTGCTTTACATCTTTGGATTTGTTAGGAATGTTGTGGTATGTGAGATCGCTTTTGGGCATATGATTCTATCTGCTTGCACCTACATGCTTGTAGATCTTAACTGAGAGTGCACAGTCAAAATCTCATATGTGAGCCTTCCAGATTTTATCCATTCTCTCACGTTATCCTGGCTTTGTTCTATTTATGATTTTTAGGGTTGCCGTATATAGAAATTTTAGCTTCTGATTAATTTTTGACGTCAAGATGTTAATTACAGATCAAGTAGTTTAGGTTATATGATTATGAACGTGCCCACACCAATACCTATTTTGGAGTGCCTATTCATATGTTATTAAGAAATTAATTGTGCTTCTAATATCCTTGCATTTTCTCCCTTTTTCCTTTCTGAGAAATGGTCTATTCGAGAAATGATTGTGTCTATGGTTTTGTGCTCTTTTTTTGCATGGGCTTTATGTTTTCTACATTCAGCCTTTTTGCTCCCAAGGCTTCACTCTGACACCATAATGCTTTTACTTTGCCAGCCTACTTATGGGTCCATGTTTTTTGAACAATTTCTCTTGTTCTGTTTTTATTATGTCAGGCCTAGTAAAAGCCAGCATGGATTTCTGGTTCATTATTTTTTTTACTGTGTAAACTCATGTAACTTCCTTTGGGACTTTACAGACAATAGGAGAGGATGTGCTAATTCTGTTTTTGTACCGTGTAAACTGATGCAACTTCTTTTGGGCCTGACAGACTGAGGAGAGGATGCGGGTACTGTATGACAGAAAACGTGAGGAGCTGAAAATGTTAGATGAGAAAGGTGCAGAAGCTCATAAGCTTGAGGCCACTGAACTTTACATCAGGAAGCTATCAACTAAGATTAGCATAGCTATCCAGGTTGTAAACACTATTTCAGAAAAGATTAGTAAGTTGAGGGATGAAGAGTTGTGGCCACAAACATGTGAGCTGATTCAAGGGTATGCAGTTCTTATCTCAAAGCAGCTCTAACCTCCTTATTTTAACCACGTTATTGCAATACTTCCTCTGTCTGTGTTCTGATTTTTCGGCATCTCTTGTTTTGCGCTTGTCTAACTAGTAATTTGGTTTGGGTTCCCTCTGCAATTCTTAGTATGGAAATAAATTACTCAAAAGGTTCTCACTGGCCTAAGTAGTAGATGTTGTTTGGTTCATGTATTTGTAACGTCATTCAATTACACTGCTAACGGATAACGTATTATTGTGTTTGTTTCCATCCATCTGTAATTCGGTCATGCCATAATCCCATACCGCCCTGTAGGAATTTGTTACCCCTGCCAAAAGAGTGTGAATTGTTACCTGCACGTTTTCTCCTCTGCTCCACATCTTCTGGACCAGGCCGGCTGCGGGTCTTCTCCGCCCCGCATGTTGCAAGGCGCATGGCTGCATGCAGGCCCTTTCCATTTCCGTTACTGTGTGAAAAACAAACATATCGAGTGATCTGTTACTTTATTAGTGTTACGCTTGTTTTCGATTACATTGCTGTTTGCGTTACAGCTTCTGAACCAAACGTCACCGTAATGGTTTTCTTGGAAGGTAACCCACACAATATCTTACAAAACAGGAATGACATATTTGTTAATACTGTGTTAATACTGATAGAGTGATATATAGATGTAACATCATGAATAAAGTTAGGAGGACTTTCTAGAAGGTAGGCATTGGTATTCCTGACATAAAAGATGTATAAAACATGATTGGAGTTTGTACATGCATTCTTTGATTCAAAATTGTATTTATAACGAGTTGTATTCTTAGATGCATAAGTTGGCATCTGTGAATCCTGTTTTTTGTCCAGAGTTACTTGATTATTTGTACGTTGGTATATTTGACATAGATTATTTCTTGAGACTAAAAAACAATATATTTCAGGTTGATGAAGATGTGGAGCGTTATGCTAGAATGTCATCAGATACAATTGCATGCCATATCCCAAGCTAAAAACATAGACTCCATGATAGACACTGCAAAGTTTGGTGAGAAACATATGGACTTGATCAAGCAGTTAGAGCTTCAGCTATTGGATTGGATTGCTTGTTTTGTTGCATGGGTTAGCGCTCAAAAGAGTTATGTTAAAACTTTAAATCAGTGGCTGAGAAATGGTGTTATCTACGTTCCTGAGGAAACTGAGGATGGGGCGCCTCCTTTTTCTCCTGGAAGATTAGGAGGGCCACCGATTTTCGTCATATGTAATAATTGGGCTGCCAGTGTGGACAGGATATCTGAGAAAGAAGTAGTCGAGGCAATGCAGGCCTTTGCATCCAACATACTGAACCTCTGGGAGAGGCACAGGTCAGAGCAAAAACAGGGTCTGATGGCGAATAAAGGTATGGACAGGGATCTTAGGGTGATGGAAAGAGATGAACAATCAATGCGCAAGGCTCTGGAAGAACAAAATAAGAAGCTTGTGCTCATTTCAAACCAGGGCAGTGTATCCTTGTCTGCACAAGTGTTACATGAGCGAGGCCCTGGTGCTGAAGTTGGCAGTTTACAAACAAGTCTGAGAAATATTTTTGAAGCAATGGAGAACTTCACTTCTGCATCTGCAAATACATACAAGGAGCTACATCTTCGCGCCGAAGAAGAGAAAGCCCGAGTTGCACAGGAGAGTGGCAGTGTTTCCTAGTTCCTACTAATGCTTACATGAGGACATGAGCATTTGTCAATGCAAAGGGACTGGCGCCAGTGGTTCCTAGGGTACAGTGGCACAACCCTAGTGGCAGCTGATGCACCTTGCTCGCAGGCGCCCCAAGATTTTGGGTTTCAGGCTCTGGTGTAAAGGCCTGTGGTACTTGGTGAAGTTAACAGGTTGCGACATGAGGATCTTATTGATCTGTACATGAATTGGGCAACACACTACACCCTTTGATCTGGAGGACCAGCCATTCTCCTCAAGCCGTAATTGGGAAGCACAGTTATGAAAATAGGTAATCACCAAACATATTCTGGTAATTGGGAGACCCCTGAAGCGACAGAGTGAAGAGACCCCTGAAGCGACAGAGTGAAGAGGCAGGCCCTTGTGGATCTGAGAAGGTCAATTACAGTCTCTAGTTGACTGGGAAATCCCAGAAGATAGTTGGAAGATGTAAGCTGCATGGTCATAAAAAATCCAAGATTCATGGAACGCTCCACATCCCATGTCAACATACACAGAAGAGACCAGGCTATCAGATTTATCAAAAGGTGTTCCATGACCGCAGCATTTTGGCATTGTCAATGTACATTGTACAGAGAGGTGATGCGGGATGAATCGAGCTGGAGCCTTTTGTGTCCGCTGCCGAGAGCCCCAGACAGACATGTTGCTTTGAGCTTCCTGTGCAGTGTTTGGACTGCGGCTTCGCCGTGCAACCGCACCGGAAGTACTCTTGTAGGGTTTTTACCAGAGATTGATGAGCTTGTAGGGTAGAGACGCCCTGACCCGTTCTGCAGATCAGCTAACCAACCGCTCCGGCCATCGTCGACTTTTTTGTTTTTGGTTTTGTTTATTTATTATACATATTATTAATTCATTTGTAGCACCACCCCGTGTACAGCTGCTGGCTAACTTATTAAAACCTGCTGTGCCATATTTTATTCATTTTTTTTACACCCCCGGTTCGCCGTGCTTGTGAATTGCTGATTGCCAGATGGGGATAGTTGTAACGGTGGTTAGCAGTAGTGGTGAGCTTCCCTTCCGTGGCAGCTATGGCAGCCAGGCAGGCTGCGTGGCCAGGGTCCAGCAGCTTGTCCTGTGCGCATGCATGGATCCCCAATCCGATCCGATCGTTGCACACCTGGCTGCCTGCTTGCATCGCATCGCCGGAAAAAGGTTGACAGGAGCAGCTGGACTGGCCAGCCTCGCGGTGTCAGACAGGCAGGCAGCACCGCGCGCGCTCTTCGTTGTTGGTTTCCCCGTCGGCGTGTCCTGCCGCGTCGTCGTGTTCCTTCACGTGACCGAGGTGTCGCCACGCTCCATGCGCGGGGGTGACACCGGACGCTGGTCCGTCCGACGACCACCGGCCGCGTCCCGTCCTCTCCCGCTGCCTCCTCGTCTCGGCCCAGCCCCAGCGCGCCTGAAGTGCTGCTGGCCTGGCCACGCGTGCCCAGGCCAGAGGGAGACCCAAAAGGCAGGCTCCCCCTGTTGGGCCGAATTCCCCTCGATCGACACGGCCTGCGGCCGAAATCGCAGGGGGATGCCCGTTCGCGGCGAGGCAAGGAGGCAGGTCCATCCTTCTCGTTGGCACTAGTCAGTGTCCGTGTCAAGTTTCCAGTGGAACTGAAGGCGGGCGTGATGATTGGAGCGAATGGGCAGTGAAGCTTCCACTGCCATGGGTCTACGTACTATCTTTCTAGCATGTAGGCCCCTCTAGTCCGTGACATGGCCTACTGTCGGCTTGTCGCCACTGAGCCCTGCAGAGCCAATCCGGGAAGAGGTGGTTGCTCGCACGGGTGAACAACGAGCTACTACGAGCGGTAGTAGGCGGGCACACCCGTCCCCCCTCTGGCCAAGAATTTCCTCGCATGCACGCACGGACGGACGCAGTTACCCGCCGCCAACGCAAAGCGATTTCCGTGAAGATCGAACCAGCGGATTTCCCTGCACAACGGGCAACAATTAAAAAATAAATCCTGCAAAACCTGGGCTTTACGAGGAAAATTAAAGAAGCTGGTCGACCGGCTGATGAATTCGCACGCACGAGGCCGGAAAGCAACGTTATTAGGTCACAACAACCAGGCGCACTGCACCGAGCTGAGGATGGATCGACGACGCATAGACCACGCATGTCGGAATAGATTTATATTTTCCGACGGGGAACATGATCCGGGCCTAATCCACCTGACGGCTCGGTCGGCCGTTCGATTCGGTCTTTTGCAGCAGCTGCATTGCCCGGCCGGCACATGCTACGCTACGCTAATGCTAGCTATAGCGGGTAGCGCCGGCACCGCACGAGAAAGCGCGCGTCGCCGTCGCGCGCACGCAAGCAAGCAAGCGCCAACGAGCTAGCCGTATGTATGTACGTCTAGCATGCATGGCAGGCGCGCTACGCCGCGACCATGCATGCCGGGACACACGGATGAACAGAACAGTACGTAGTCACGTCAGTTAATAGTGAGCAGTAACTAACGCACAGGAAGCGAACAAATATACGGTTCAAACAGTGATGAACAGTAAATAGTGCAGGCAGTGCCGAGCAGTGATACGGACGGAACAGTCTCGAACAGTGACTGAGGTCCTCAGCTGTCTTATGCAAAGGAGGGAGAGTTGGGCACGCCTTATTAACGTCCTTTGGTCGTCCTGATCACCGGTCTGTATGCGCCCTTGTTTCCCAGCAGACGTACGGTTAGCTATTTATCTCCAAGCATGACTGGTCATGCATGCTGATGGCCTGATGCATGTGTGAATCAATTAGGTCAATCAATCGGGCCTACGTAGTGGAGATATGTTGACAGCTACTTTTAGTTCGAGATCGAAGCAAGCATTGGAAGCCGGTTACAACAAGTTTTGAAGCCGGCGAGATCGGATTTGGCCGAGTTCTAGAGGAAAACTAGAAAACCTGCGCAACTTAGCTTGATGACGTTTTTATAGTGGGATAAAACTTCACCGTATAGATTCCAAGGGATTACGGTCGGTTGTTGTATCTAATTAATCTAATCCATAAAAAAACAAACCTATTTTTTCATGTATCTCTAAATCCTAATCTCTACTTTTCCTGATACCCTACTGTTAACTTCGTAAAAAGCAAGAATGGCACTTTCTTTTTTGAGAGTGATGCAGGGCGTTCTTCCTTAGCTATACGAGCGTATAGGAACAATCATCACGAACGCATGCATTTATCCGCCACGCTTCATTTGATGTTTCGATCCCAACATGCCAATTTGATAATTTCGCGCATTGGAAAATGGCGACGATCCATGGATGGGTCTTGGGACGGTATTTATTGTTCCAGAATTACCATTTCGAATTTTTGCACACACAATTGTGAGATGGACGTACACTTAGACTGGCACTGCAGGGACCATGGACGCGCATTGACCGGTTCAGAGAAGGCTTTATTAGTATCAGTTAATTATGTACCCTTTTATTCGACAGTATCTGAAGGTGGTGGTCACCATGAGCCCCGTTAATTGAGTTGAAACTATTAGGGAGCAGCAAGCCAATACTGCAATACATGCTACTGTATCTGCATAGCCGTGCTGCCGTGGTACTGAAGTGTTCCAGTCAAAGTGAAGCCGAATTAGATGGACTGATGAACCGATCGCCTCGACCATTCATGCTTTCTTAGGACCAGCCTCGATCTGTGCCGACGATGGACGATGCATGCTCTAGCAGGCTGTCAGCTCACTGTCGTCACTGCTCGCCTCTCAACTTGCTATATTACTGGTTCTGCCAGCACGGTACTGTAGTAAGTTTTGTACAGTAACTGTGTGGAGTGCAGTGCAGCTGGCCGCGGGTAGAGCATGCTGCAGCGAAATTGAATGGACGTGTTCGCCGTGCTGATTTGGCTCCACGTCGATCAAGGCGCCATAACACAACACTGATCGTGTTAGGTCTGGGCAATACTCATACAGGCCCTTTTTACTTCACCCAAAAAATCAAAAACTTTTCAGTATTTTTAATCACATCGAATCTTATAGCACATGCACAAAGTATTAAATATATGCATAAAGTATTAAATATAGTTAAAACAAAAACTAATTACACAGTTTATCTGTAAATCATGAGATAAATCTTTTAAACCTAATTAATTTATAATTGAATAATATTTGCCATAAATAAACAAAAGTGCTACAGTGATCAAAATTTTTTTCATTTCAACAACTAAACAAGACCACCGTTAATTACGAGCAGTGAAAATAAAAAAGTTCACAGTGGCAGGCAGCTTGGAGCGAGCGAATTGCATTGTGGAGGCCTTGTTTACTTTTCCAAATATTTTGCAAAATATTCAAGATTTCTCGTTAAATCAAATATTGTGTCACATACATATAGCATTAAATATAAATAAAAAAAATAACTATTTGCATAGTTCACATATACTCCCTCCATCCCAAATTGTAAGTCATTCCAAGAATCTTGAAGAGTCAAAGCATTTTCACGTTTGACCAAAATTATAGAGAAAAATACTAAGATTTGTAACGTAAAGTGAGTATAGTATGAAAATATAATTAAGAAAAAATCTAATGATACTTAGTTAGTACCATAATAATAATTATTTTATAATATAAATTTGGTCAAACTTAGAAAAACTTGACTCTCTAAGATTCTTAAAATGACTTACAATTTGGGATGGAGGGAGTAATTTGTAAGACAAATTTTTTTAAGGCTATTTAATTTATAATTGGACAATAATTATTAAATACAAACGAAAATACTACAATAATATTTTGTACTTTTTTTTAAAAGTAGAAGAGGGGTTCGGCACCCAAATCAATTTCGCGAAATCAAGTTGGGAGCAGTCCAACAGAGTGGCAGTGACAGTACAGCTGACCGAGTGTAAACCCAGCCTGTCCGCTATGTACTACTCCCTCCATTAAATATATATAAGAAAATACTCTCTTTATCACTGGAAACTTCAACTTCTAAAATTCATGTCAGTTAAATTTTTTTAACTTTGATCAACTTTATGGAAAAAAACGTCAATATCTATGACATAAAATAAATATCTTATGAAAAGATATTCTATGATAAATTTAATAGTATTAATTTGGTATTATAATTTTAGTGTTTTTTCTATAAATTTGGTCAAAGTTTTAAAAATTTAACTTAGCACAGCTCTAGAAGTTGGAGCTTCAAGGACAGCAGGAGTATTGATATTTGTAGTACATA
>Ga0182004_10001718_pt1 | contig 16414 bp, 11 predicted proteins | sample Sormic07211540_1_FD_120479 | JGI IMG/M metagenome (GOLD analysis project Ga0182004, IMG submission 120479) | Endophyte microbial communities from Sorghum bicolor roots, Mead, Nebraska, USA - 072115-40_1 MetaG | ecosystem: Host-associated > Plants > Roots > Unclassified | place: USA: Nebraska...
ACCTACCCCACACTAGGTCACTAGGAAGACCTGGTAAAGATCTTTGTGAGGAACTTCCAAGGCACCTATGTGCGCCTAGGAAACTCTTGGGACCTCAGGAGCTATTGATAGAAGCCAAATGAGACACCCTCTAGATGCCGAGACACTCTTGGGACCTTAGGAACTCTTGGCAACTCTTCATGAGTTCATTCGACGTTTCTCCAAACAATGCACGGAACTCCTCAACGTCAGACTTAGATGTCATTAGGGCGTTCGTCACCGACACCACCTACAAAGAGCTAGTCCATGAGCTCGGACAGAAGACACCAACCAACGCGAGCAAGCTCCTAGACATCACCACCAACTTAGCCTTTAGCAAAGAGGCAGTTAGGGTAATCTTTCCTCGATGACAAAGGCAAGGGGAAGCGGAAGGAGGATGCCCCCGAGGGCTCAGTCTCCCGCGACCCCAAGAAGAAGAAGAAGAACCGAAAGGGAAACAAGAGCGCCAGGAGGCCACCCTCATTGCTGCTACAGATTGCAAGAACTCCAGATACCCTCTCCATGGTCCGGGGGTCTTTGATGAGATGCTCAAAAAACCGTGTTCTTATCAGAAGGGCCCAACAAAGCATAACCTCAAAGAGTGCACCGTCTTGTGACATTACTCTTCTCAATAGGCCTCTTCTAAGGGACGCCGAGAAAAAGCGACGGACAACAAGGACGACTATGGGAAGGACGATGGGTTCCCCAAAGTCTAGAACTATTTCTGGATCTTTGGGGTCAGATGATGCAACTCACGGTGAGCCAGAGGAAGCGGGAGCACCAAGAGGTCTATGCGGCTGAGCTGACCATCTTGTCCTACCTCGATTGGTCTGAGGAGACCATCATGTTCGATTGTAACGATCACCCAGATCATATTCTAAGCCCAGAACACTATCCCCTCGTCGTCAACCCTATCATCAGCAATACTCTGCTCACTAAGGTCCTGATGGATGGAGGCAGTGGGCACAATATGTTGTGCGCCGAGACCTTGGACCATTCCACGACATTGTGCAACCAGTGAGAGGGCTGGGGCGAGCTCGCCGGTTGCCGATGCTGGCGCCGGTGGTCATCGATGAGAAAGAGAAGGGAGAGAAAGAGTCAGGTGAAGGAAGGAGTCAGGTGAGAGAGAAACCAATGAGGGGGAAGGTGTTATGTGTTTGTTATGACATGTGGACCATAGACATTATAGATACAAAAAAAATCCATGTGTTTTTTGGTGCTAGAACACATGTGTATTGTATAGCATTTGTGTTTTGGATCAGTTTATAAGGTTTGATTTGGACCCTAAAATGAAAACATAAAATTATGCAACACAAAATCGTTCTACTAGCAGTGATCCTTGGAGACTAAAAGAGGGGCTTCTACTGGATGGGGGCATGCTCGCCGTTCTTTCTTTCTGATAAGGAAAGCTTTATTAAATTTTAAGATTGTTACATCAACGGGCCTCTATATAATCATGTTACACACAACCTTATAACAGATTTTTAAGAAAAAAACACACTAATGACATTCAATCTATAGAGTAGGCATGTGAAGCGGCTCAACGATAACATGCCTATCAAAACATTTTATACTAAGGTTGTAAATCTTATAGTGTTTAATTACGAAAATATAGTACAATTGGTTGGGTTTTGTCATGAACTAGAGAGGAATGTGATTTCCACGTGGTGGAAAATATATATCCATAGAAATGACTGAAGTTGTCTATGCTATGAAAGGAAAATCTCGATAAGCCTCTATGGTACTCTCTCTATCCCATAATATGTGACATTCTAGCACTGAGGGATTATCCCAAAATAATTGATGTTCTAGCCTAACATACCTCTATCATGCTATTCAATGGTAGATCAGTGCAGAACTTATCTATTTGCTTCCATCTGGAAGTGAATAAAAAAGATAAAAAAAGTGTGACAGTGGATGACAACTGCTCCCTCACATCACCAAATGTTTATTGCCGGTCAGAGAGAGTACGTATCTTTTCTTGGTAAAGGATGGAAACAACCTTATACGCTCAAAAAAATAATCTTTTCTAAAGGAAATTTTGTATTTATATAATTTTTATAAAAAAATATTTTTCTGAAATATTACTATAAGAGACTCTGCCAAACGTGCTTTAAGAATGTGCACGATATGAGAGACATTTTCATCGAAATGACTCTCACGAGGATAGGGAGAGATGCTCTGACCGTGTTTCCGAGACCCCAGTTTCGTTCGGGCTTTCACTCGAAATTCAAAATTTTTTTAAGATTCTCATCACATTAAATCTTATATCACATGTATGAAACACTAGATATAGAAGAAAATAAAAACTAATTACACAGTTTATCTGTAATTTACGAAATGAATCTTTTGAGCCTAGTTAGTTTATGATTGGACAATATTTGCTACAAATAAACGAAAATGCTACGGTACCAAAATTTGAAAATCTTTTCGGAACTAAACAAGGCCTTAGGCTGTGTTTAGTTTCTTGTGTGAAAAATTTCGCGACACTGTAGCACTTTCGTTTGTTTGTGGTAATTATTGTCCAACCATGGACTAACTAGGCTTAAAAGATTCGTCTCATAAATTTCGACCAAACTATGTAATTAGCTTTTATTTTTATCTATATTTAATATTCCATGCATGGGTCTAAAAGATTCGATGTGACGGGAAATCTTGAAAAATTTTGGGTTTTTGGGTGAAAGTAAACAAGGCCTTATTTAGTTTCCAAAAATTTTTAATTCTCTCTTACATCGAATCTTTAGATATATAGAGTATTAAATATAAATATAAAAAATAATTAATTACAGAATTTATCTGTAATTTGTGAGACGTATCTTTTAAGCCGTCTATGATTAGACAATAATTATTAAATATAAATAAAAGTGCTACAGTAGTCAAAGGCAAATTTATTCACTAACTAATGACCTGTTTAGTTCTAAATTTTTTTACAAAATAGATACCGTAGTATTTTCGTTTATATTTAACAAATATTATTTAACCATAAATTAACTAGGCTTTAAAAGATTTATCTTGCAAATTACAGACAAACTATGTAATTAGTTATTTTTTTTCCATATTTAATGTTTCAAAATTTAATGGGACTAAATAAGGCCTAAACTAGGCGTTCATGCCGTTGACCCGTGAGTCAAGTCGTCTCCCTCCCCTGTCTCGTCCACTGCGCGGCATCGCTCCCGGAGCAAATCACCTCCCAATCACGGCGTGTCGGCGTCCACCTGCCGCGCTCGCATTCCCGGCGCGGCCCCGGCAGCGTTCCCAGTCGGTGAGCGGCCGATGTCGTCAACGTCGTCCCATCCTATGGCCCATGCCATGTCCGATCTCAAGGTACATCGCTGCTGCTTGCATCCAGATTTTTTTGTTGTGTATAGTTTTGGATTAGATGCTCACGGACGGATCTGGATTATACCGATCTCCTCTCGTACTCGTAGAATCTATTGTCTGATTGAGGGTACTTGTGAAGCTCGCAGGTTGCGAATTGTTGGCTAGTTTGTTGCTTATGCTGCTGTGTACTTGGGCCACTTGCAGCTCGTGTTCTTCCGAGTGCATCGAGTTCTTGCGCCACTTCTAGTTCTAGGAGATCCGGAGTAGAGCTCATCGTCGAGCATACTGTGAAATAGTCTGATTCCCCTTCTCGTGACCCTTAAATGCTTACGCCTTGGCATGCGCCAAATCACCCCTGAACTCGGCCACAAACCATTGCTGTGCCTGTGTTTGCTCGACAGAATTCGCGGGCAGGCCGGCCGGCTGCCCTCAACCCACCCTAGCAAACACGCCCCTAGTGGAAGACTGTGCTCTGTTTGGTTGATTTCGCGCCCGCTTGCTTGTGCCTGCCGTCCCTGTCTCTGGCACCCCATTACAATTCACAACTGCAGCATTTTTCAGTTTTTCACCTTGCCAGCATCACTAATCCCTGGTACTGCTGGCCGGGTAGCTGCTCCTTCACTGCACTCTGTCTGGGCCCCTGCATTTGGATTTGTTGCTTCGTCCGAAATTACAAATCAAACCCAACCAAAATCTAGCACTACCACACGTAATTTTTGATGGGCAGGTAATCAACTGGACTCTGATGGGCATTCGCCATCTCAGTGACTGTGTGGTTCACTTTTTTTCTCGAACACATAGGAGAGCTGTGTATCATTATAATGAAACGGTTTTTTAACCCATACACCAAACAGCCAGACATACCCCAAAAACTTTTACATGCTCGCCACTAACACAAAACACTATAGATGAGCTCAACCATCCATCAATTGTCTTTCACCTCAAGGGCAAGGTCAAAAAAAAAAAATCGACCAGGGGGAGAGACGTCCCCCCTGATTTTCATCTTAAGAAGTTGGTGCCATGACTCGAACCCGGGCAGGCTCAGCCAACCGCTTCTTTGACGTGTTGTGCTGACCCCTCGAGCCAGCCAAACACCAAAGGTGTAACTCATCCATAAAGAACACAAGATCTCATTCAAGCTTGGCAAAATCCCATAAAAACACAGCAATTGTGGTGATTCCAGATTACCCATGCTCCTAAGATGATGATGGAATTTGGCCCATTTCAAACTGGACCACTCAATCTACCATTTGTTGTGCCCATCAGTAAAGGAAATCTCATTGGGCTGGGGGGTTAAGGCTTGCAAACTCACTTGCTGCAGGCGGAGACCACACTTGCTGAGTGAAAACACATGAAACAAGCAAGTGGTCAATTGTTTCTTCCTCCTGATCACATAACTGGCAATGTTCATGAGGTCCCTTTTAGCAAGATGATCTGCAGTCCAACATCTATTATTGGCGACCAACCACAAGAAGAATTTGCATTTGTCAGACACCCAACTTTTCCAAATAAGTGGGAGTCTTCGACCTCGGATAGGTCCGATAAATCAAGAAATTTAGCAATGACAATAACAGTGACTGCACCTTGGAATCCAACTCATTTCAGCCAAAGCATCACAAACTGTTCTTTGCTTTGCTTACCTTTTAGAAAATAGTCCAAACGAGTCAGGGACAAAAGATGATACACACCCAATTATTAGTCCAAAAGGGGTGTTCTTTCCATTCCCAACTTCTGAGATGATGGCCAATGAGAAGAATGCCCTAACTGAAGAATGGACCTGTATGGGGAAGGCTGCCCAAGGTCGATCAGGCCAGTTTTTTTCAACCATATCCAACTCATTTGAAGGGCCCAACCCAAGTGCTTGGTTCACAGCAAACTAATTCACAAGTAGATCTTAATCAGTAACACATTCTCACTTTGTTTAAGTGGTGAGTATGTGATTATCTACCACCAAGTTGCCCATCTAAAAAGTTTCTTTTGATCTTTCTTCCTCATGCATACCTCCTGTCTTGCACTTAAGCGATCATTTTATCCCCAAAATACAGAATATATCTGTCTCTATTCTATTAATGTAAAATTTCCTTTTTGAAGCAGATGTAGATGATAAATTATTAGCATCAGTGCAGATCTGTTTATCTGCGAGGGACGTCCTTTACATGAGCTACAGGTAAACTTTTTTTCCTTTGCAAATCGGACTCTTGCGGAGTCTTGTTAAACAAAGTCCAATTTAGGTTTTCTATAGCTGACTATCACCTCCATCCATAGGTGCTCAAACAATTCCTATCTAGCATTCTAGCTATTATCACTAAGGAGTGAATCAGGGACTGTAAGACAGTAAGAGCAATGGCAGACCTTGTGGTTGGCCTGGCCAAGACAGTGGTGGAGGGGGCCTTGACCAAGGCTCAGTCAGCGATTGAGGAGGAGGCAAAATTGCAGCAAAGTGTGCAGCACAACCTTGTATTCATTGCTGGTGAGTTTGAGATGATGCACTCCTTCCTCAACGTTGCCAATGAGGAGCGTGTCAAGAACAACGTTGTGAGGACCTGGGTGAGGCAGGTTCGTGATCTGGCATATGATGTGGAGGACTGCATAGAGTTTGTCATCCACCTGGACAACAAGCCAAGGTGGTGGCGCCGTATGCTTCCTCTTTGCCTGGCAGCATCAGCATTGCCCTTAGATGAGGCGGTAACTGAGATAGAGCGGCTCAAGGTTAGGGTTGAGGATGTGAGTCGAAGGAACTCACGCTACAGCCTCATCAGCGACTCTGGATCCAAGCCCATCATGCAGCAACAGATGGCACCCAACACTGCTTTTGGCACAATGGCGCTTGACATGCTGGTTGAGGCGAGGGACACCGCAAAAAAGCAGCAAGGTTTTGGAGACCTCACCCAGCTACTCACAAAGGAACAAGCTGACCTTGGGGTAATCTCAGTGTGGGGAACAGGCAGTGAACTTGGTACAACATCCATCATCAGAAAGACGTACCAGGACCCAGAACTCTGTCGAAAAATTGGATGTCGTGGCTGGGTGAAGCTTACACAACCTTTCAATCCCCACGAGTTCCTCCGCAGTATGGTGGCTCAGTTCTACAGAAACAGTTGTCTGCAAAAAGGAATCGTTATAAATGTGGAGGAACTGAAGAGGATTGAGGTAATGGCGAAAACGGAAGGCAGACTCATTGAGGCATTTATGGATAAAGTAAATGAGAACAGATACCTAGTCGTCCTGGAAAATCTGTCCACAATTGGAGATTGGGACACCATCAGGACTTACCTGCCAGACAGGAAGAATGGAAGTTGGATCATTGTATCCACACAGCAGTGCGAAATTGCAAGCTTGTGCATTGGGCATTCATACCAAGTATCGGAGGTGAAGCAGTACTCAGCAGAGCACTCTGTATGTGTCTTCTTCGAGGAGGTAACCTTTAACATCATTTAACTAGAACAATGTTAGTGTTCAAAGTTAAACTAAATTTCAGTTGGAAGGGATGAAAATGACAAAAGTAATCATTAGTATTGTTTATGCTGTTTTTATAACTACTCCATCCCAAAAAGAGTGCAATTCTAGATCTGAACTAAGTCATTTTTTAAGTATGACTAAGTTATAGAAAATACTATCAATATTATGTCTCCAGGTAGGTATACTATGAAATATATTACATGATTAATCTAATGATAATTATTCGGTATCATAAATGCTAGTATTTTAAAAAGGTTTTGTCAAACTTAAATTGTTTGACTTCTCAAAAAGTGAGAATTGCATTCTTTTTAGGTCAGAGGGAGTATTCATTTGCTGCTCATCAATTCCAAATTCCGTTTCTTGCAAGCGAAATGGTATTGTAGAGTGGAGACCAGAGAAGCATCTCATCTTGACTACATACTGTAATCTACTCGCTCAAAAAAACATACTGTAATCTTTTGGGAAAAAAAAAACTTCAGAACCTGCACATATGGTTTTCTCCTCTTAAAGTATCCAATGTAGGACTTCGGCACAGAAACATCGTTGCTGCTCCTTTTTTATTCCACTCTTTGCAAATCGCCTTCCCTTGGTCTTTAATTCCTTTATATGGTTCTGTACCAATCTTCCGTTTCAGGGTTTGCAAGGTGATGGTGATAAAAGCATGGAATCTGATAGAGTGGTAGACAACAGCAATGAAATATCAATGCAGGATGAAGCAACCCATGTTAATGGCTTTCTGTCCTACAGAATTCCAACATCTAAACGGAAGGCTGCCTCTGATTGGGTGAAGAATTTTCAACTTGTTGAACGCAAGTCAGAAATGAACCAACTTGTTAACTATATTGCTAAGGCATATCTCAATGGTTTGCAAGTGCTGTCTGTGTGGGGGATAGCTGGTGTTGGGAAATCAGCCCTTGTTAGGAACATGTACTTTGACAGAATTCATCGAAATGACCAATTATTTGAGAAGTATGGTTGGGTGGATGTAACCCACCCATTCAATTTAAGGGACTTCTCCCGGAGTTTGCTTTTGGATTTTTATTCAGAACCTGTTCAAGCCATGAGAATCAGAGACCCTACACAAGAGTGTCATAAGATTATACAGGATAATCGGTGCCTTGTTGTTATTGATGATCTGCAGTCCATCGAAGAATGGGACTTAATACAAGCTGCCTTGGTGTCTAGACCTTCTAGAAGTATTATCATTGTAATTACAACTGAAGCTAGCATTGCCACACATTGTGCAGACAATGAAGGGGTCGTATTTAATGTCAAAGGTCTAGAAGACAAAGCAGCCCTCAAGCTCTTCAAAAAGCAGGTATGCTTATTCAGAAATAAGAATCTGCTCTAAATCATTTCAACAAAATTTCCTGCGTACATATGTTTTTTACAAACTTAATGCTGATGCAAAAGTCCTTCTCACCTTCTTTGCCCATTCATTCATTTGATTAGAACAACCTGAAGTTGTTATCTCTCCCTTGAGAACGAATGCTAATTGTTAGAGTATATCATGACTAGGATAGAGTTAGTTGGGATTGTGATCCCGTGTATCGGCTTGATCCCCCAAGGCATGTAAACTCTGTATATACCGCCCGAGAGGCTCAGAGCAAACAATCTAATTCAACCTAATTCTATTCCTCCTACACTAATAAATAGCCATGGGGCATATTTTGCATGAAACCCACAACTTGTAGTTGTACAGAAAGAGTGGCTGAACTTAAAACTTCAAAACTAGAGGGAATGTTAACCTTTCCATCAATCGGCAGGCTCTCACCATTTCTCCAAGTTTCCTGAAAATTTCAAATTTATAACTAAGTGCATAGCAGATTCTGCATGGTCAGAGCTGTCAATATTAAATTTTGACCACTATTACATTTATAGATTAGTTTTATTAGCATACTGGATTCCCATGTTTGTTGGCGCTATTATTGCCATAAGATAAATTTGTCTAATATTTTTTTATCAGGATAGATATGCATACATGGAATTCATCTAAAATGACATTTACATAGAACATAAAAATGTTTAGGGCCAGATGGTGTTTTAAGTGGTAATAGGGACCAAAATAATAACCTTTTATGGAAAATTCTTCCGCTGTCTTAAACTTTTACCAGACATGATAGAAAAAGATTTCGTTTTTCTTAAAGCAAGACACTAATTGTAGTAAAATAGTAATGTATTTGTGCCTTTTCCTTTCACTTCATTTTGCATTTGTAGTTAAGACAATTATGATTGAACAGTTTCAGTATGTGATATTTTAATGCATATATCAAGTTGACTATGAAGTGTGTGTTCATTATGTGCATACATTTTGGCCCTTTTTGATTCCCATTGCTAAATTTTAGCCAACTAAATTTTAGACACTTTAGTAGCTAAACTTCCAAATGCACAGACTAAAAAGGTGCTAAAATAGTTTAGTCTCATTAGTCACCCAAGAGTAGCTAAAATAATTTTTGATAGCTAAAATTTAGCAGGGGAACCAAACAGGGCCTTTGTGAATGAAACAGCTAAGGGCTTGTTCGGTTGATCCGGTTTGGGTCCCTGGAATGATTCCAGATGGATTTGCTTCACTAATTTGTATAGTTTAGATAAGCTGGAATAGTTCCTGGGCCAAAACCATGGCAACCGAACGCAGCCTAAAGCATTTTGCTTACCATGCTGAAAGCATTTGTCCTTCTGCTTTAGGTACATAAGCAAAAACCATCATCTCCTATAAAGGACTCCCGAGATGAAGAGCTACAAGAACTTATTTTGAAGTGCGGTGGTCTTCCCAAGGTGATAGTTGCCGTAGCTATTTTTTTGGCACCTAAAACAGTCACATGGATGGATAGTGCAAGTTCTTTGAACCTCAAATTTATGCAAGAGCTGGAGAGCAGCCCAGAGTTTGCTTGCCTGCAGCCACTCTTTGGTTGGCTGCACTCCTACTTTCGAACTTGCCCAGATTTCCTCAAGCCATGTATCTTCTATCTGTCAATTTTTCCTCGAGGTCACAGGATCCGGAGAAGGCGATTGGTGAGACGGTGGATTGCAGAGGGCTATGCCAGGGACACGGACAAAATTTCTGCGGATGAGAGAGGGGAGCACTTCTTCTGCAGGCTCCTCGATCTGAGCATAATAATGCAGAAAACATATTCAGTCACCACCACATTCGGTGGCAGAAGAATGACTTTGTGCCAAGTCAATAGTTTTGTCCGGGAGTATATCATCTCACGTCAAATGGAAGAGAACCTTGTATTTGAACTGGGAGGCAGTTGCACCCTAACCTCTCAGCGCACGGGGCGTCACCTCATCATACTGAAAAGCTGGGACAGAGACAGAATTGTGTTTGAGAGCATTGACTTCTCACGGCTACGGTCTTTGACAGTGTTTGGAGAATGGAGGCCATTCTTCATATCTGATAGGATGAGGTTACTTCGGGTTCTGGATCTTGAGGATGCATCTGGTTTAAAAGATGAAGATGTTAAACAAATGATGAAGCTGCTTTGTCGCCTCAAGTATCTTTCCTTACGAGGATGCAGTGAGATCTCTAGGCTGCCGAATTCATTGGGTTGTTTGAGGCAGCTTGAGACTCTGGATGTCAGACATACATCCATAGCAACCATGCCAACAACCATCACCAAGCTGAAGAAACTGCAGTACCTTCGTGCTAGTACCACCAAACCAACTGAGGAACAACCAATACCTGATACTGCTGGTGCACCCAAACCTACCGAGAAACAACCAACCCCACGCACCACAGTATCATGGACATCATCTTTGTTCTGCAGACATCGACAGCTAGAGGGTGTTGAGGTGCCTACTGGGATAGACAAAATGACTGCATTGCACACCATCGGTGTTGTTAATGTCGATTCTGCTCGAGGGAGGGCCATCTTGAAAGAGGTCAGGAAGCTCACTCAATTGCGCAAGCTTGGAGTGTCTGGAATCAGTAGGAACAACAGCAAAGATTTCTGTTTGGCCATCTCAAGTCATGCGCATTTAGAGTCCTTATCGGTTAGGCTCAAGAAGGACAATCAGGATTGCTTGTATGTCACCCCAGACGGCTATCTTCCCCCCAAGAACCTACAGAGCTTTAAACTGTATGGTCTTGCAGACAAGTTTCCAGAGTGGATCAATAAGCTTGACAATCTCAGGAAGTTAGTTTTGGAGATGACTATATTAACTGAAGATACTATTAATGGACTCAGGGATCTTAAAATATCTATTCTACGTCTCATTGCCAAGCAGCTTCCTGATGGTAAGCTCAATTTTTGTGTCATGTTGAATGGACAGCAATTACGCTGCTATGAAACAGTGAAGGTACTCGAGATTTCTTGCAGCTCCAGCTTAGATGTGACTTTTGGATCACAAGCACTACACAATCTTGAGCTGTTGAAAGTTTCCTGCTGTAGTGGTTCAGGGTCGGTAATGAAGTTGTCTGGGCTAGAAAAACTGTCTGAATCTGAACTCAAGGAAGTCCAGATTAAGGGTTCCCATGATGACAAACTCAAAAAAGACGTGGAGGAACAACTTGGCAGGCATCAAAAGAAACCTGTTTTGAAGATGGAATAAGTACTTTCGTCCACTGGGGATTGTGAGCTCTAATGTTATCAAGAATTAGTGACTCATGTTGTTGGCTTCCTCTTATTTCTTCACTGCTGCTCGATCCAGTCTATCTAATTAGAAAGATTGGTTATGCAACCATCGTGCCAATAATAAACGGTCAAATCTGAAAGCTTCCTCTTTGGCCACATACTGATCAGTCTATTTGTCTTGTGCATGTGGTTCCTACAGCATAGTCCCAGTTTGGATTCCTTCTAAAAGATACTGATGGTGTGCTAATGTTTTTATATGTATAGAGAAGGCTGGAACAGTGAATTGCTGTTGTACTTTTCTATTGCTGGAACAGTGAATTGCTGTTGTACTTTTCTATTGCGCTCCTGTATTGTAGTTTCGTGGTGTATCTTGCTATGGTTATACACACACACATCAGCACAAATTCTTTACCACTACAGCACTACTTCAGCGGTAAATGCTTATGCTGATTTCTTGTAAGAAGAAAACACTGTTTGTAAACTGAAAAATATTGCTAGAGTAGTGCAGACGAACAAAGTTGACAACAAATTGGCAGAGGCTAGGCCAACTAGATTTAGCGGGACAGCCTGCAAATATTATATGTGGTAGTACTAGTTGTGGTTGTGTATAAATTCTCTAGCACTTCTCCTATATTACACATGAATTTAAGAAGATTTGAGGCAACACTCTACTAATTAGTACAACTAAACTATCACTTTTATTATGATTTGTTATTCGTCTTTATAACATATCAAATTTTTTTCCTTGTCTGACTATAGAAAAAATTGTAAATGGTTAAATTATCTTTATGCCAACACAACACATGTAAGATTTTATCAGGTTTATGATTTGTCGTTTTTTTATTCTCGGAACCAGAAATTATAGATCGTGTCTGCAGAAATTGCAACGAACTGTAATTTTAGTAAGAATATATGTAATAATTGTCATGAAAGAAAGCTAAAATTTAGGCACCTGAAATTTAGCAAACTTCATTCTCTTAGTTTTGCATTTGTGATGTACTCACTCCATTCATTTATCTCCTTTGCTTAAGCAAAAGCTTTTTATTTAAAAATCTTCTTCATGTTAGCTTAAGGCCTTGTTTAGTTCCCAAAAAATTTTGCAAAATTTTTCAGATTCTCAGTCATATCGAATCTTTAGACGTATGCATGAAGTATTAAATATAGATGAAAATAAAAACTAATTGCACAGTTTGGACGGAATTGACGAGACGAATCTTTTGAGCCTAGTTAGTCCATGATTGGACAATATTTGTCAAATACAAACGAAAGTGCTACAGTGTCGATTTCCCAAAATTTTTTGAACTAAACAAGGCCTAAGACTTCTACATTTATTGTCGTGTTGTTGCTTATTGGCTACCACTTGCCTTCATTTATTGTCTCTTTGGTACTTATTAGTTGTTTTTTTGTCTGTGACTCCTCATGTACACTCAACCTGAGATGAGAGGACATTGGAAGGTTGAGAAATGAGAAGACATGCGACATGCCAATGCACATCACTGCTTATTTAGCCTCTTCATTTGAGTCATAGGCCACTCCCAATGTACAAACCATCATGGTTTCTATATACATTAATTGTAGTATGTACATAAAATCCAAGACATGAAGTGATATGATTGGGTGAGAATAGAGAGAGAATAAATTTGATTGGATAAAAAAAATATTCTATAGAAACTATTACCATAGTTTATATATATAATGTTTATAAAAATTAATAGGTATAAAAATTACATGAAATTTCTAGCACTGGGAGTGTCCTTAGTCCCCAAACAATGCTCAGTTTATTATAAGCCACTTTTATTTAATAAAAGTCCACGGGTCCACCTCAATTGAAGAAAAATAGAAGGGGCATGATTTGCTCAAACAAGTCCTCGAAATTGCCCCGTACTGTAGTTACCTAAAAATAATAATACAATATTCAAGGGAAGTCCCGGAAATTGCCCCTTTTCTGAACTCGGCACAGACACGTTTGGGAGTGAGGCCTCACACGAGAAGCACAGAAATTTAAAAGCTTTTCAAGATTGTCCATAACATCGAATTCTAGAGTAAAAATAACTAATTATATAATTTATCTATAATTTGCGAGACGAATTTTTAAGCTAGTTAATCTATGGTCGAATAATAATTATTAAATATAAACAAAAGTGCTGCATGGTACAATATCTAAAAACTTTGTGCTTGTGCCTACGAACTAAGGTCAGGTTTAGATCCAATAAATTTTTGAATTTTAACACTATAACACTTTCGTTTATATTTGACAATTATTGTTTAATCATGGACTAAATACGCTTAAAAGATTCGTCTCGAACTAAATTGTGATAAATATACGATTGAATGTTGACATCATAAATATACGATTTAAGTATTCGAATACGAATACGGTATCGAATGTTAAATATTTAGACTCGGATATAAATAGATTTAAATCTCTCTAAACGAATTGGATGTTTTCATCGCCAGTGTGACCTCACCCTTGCACAGCACAACACAACACAACGCGCCGTTGACTGACTTTGCTCGCGTCGCCGCCTCGTCTTGAGTCGAGTCATCTCGCTTCCCTCGTCTCGATCCAGATCCCGTGTTCCCGCGGGTTCATTCGTTTATATATAATCTTCAAAAAAAAGCCCTGCAGCTCAAGCTTCATCCCGCGTCCCGCCAGCAATTTCAGATTTTCAGCTCCTCTGGTTCTTCACTTCTTCAGTCTCTTTCTCGAGCTTGGATCCCTCAAGTGTTCTCCAGGTCAGTGCTTCTAACGAGCTGCTTATTTTCGATTGATTTCAGAAATTTCAAGTTCGATAATTTGTTGAAGAACCTCATCATTTCGTAGAATTTGTAATAACTCCTGAAGAGCTCCCCTGTACAGGTACAGGCGTACAGCTACTTCAATCGTCAGAAATGGCCACTGATGCCAGTGGAGGTGGTAAGCCTAGTCTTCTGAGTACTTTACCGAAGCAACTACCAGCGGATTTTCTGAAAGAAATTACGAACGGGTTCCATGCTGACCGAAAACTGGGTCAAGGTGCATTTGGAACTGTTTACAAGGTATGGCTAGGATAAAAAACTCTCTTTTTTCTTTTAAAAAATAACAAAGTTCAATTAAAGCACACCGATTACAGTGTCTGAGAGGTCAAACTGACAGGGGTTTCTGCAAGATGGGCAACCCATTGCTGTGAAGAAGCTCTCAGATAATTCCCCAGTGGCAACTGACAAACAGTTCAAGAACGAGGTTGGGAACCTTATGGCCATCCAGCATGAGAATATAGTGAGGTTGTATGGCTACTGTCATGAAGCACAGAAGAAAGTGATAGAGCACAATGGAAGGTACATTCTTGTGGATGTGGTTGAGAGCATGCTCTGCTACGAATACGCGCCCAAGGGAAACCTCGACAAGTGTATTTTTGGTATGAGGATGCAGTAACCAACAGACATGTTTTATCATTAATATAGGAAAGCAATGCGCTCTTCTGTATGTTACATGACCCATGTTCTCATTCTTCAGATATGTCTTCTAGGCCTAATTGGGCGACATGCTTCAAAATAATCAAGGGCATCTGCCAGGGTTTATATTTCCTACACAAGGGAATGGACAGGCCTATTGTTCATCTGGACCTTCAGCCTGCCAACATATTGTTGGATGATAACATGGTACCTAAAATTGCAGACTTTGGCCTGTCAAGACTCTTTGGTGAAGAACAAACCCGAATAAATACAATAAATGTTGTGGGAGCAAAGTAAGTCCAGTAACAATTCCATCATACAATTGTTTTGTTTCCTTATTGCTTTGCGTTTGTGTCTCCCATGATATTTGTAACATTGATGTTCATGCTTTCCAGAGGGTATATGGCTCCAGAATATCTGTACAGAGGAGAAATCTCAACCCGGTCTGACATATACAGCTTAGGCGTACTAATCATGGAGATCGCAACTGGACAGAAGAACTCTATGAATGACAAAGACATGTCTGGAAGGGACTTTGTAGATCAGGCAAGGCCACATATATATCAACTAATATTGTTAGATGCTTATTTTAATTTTGTTTGTATAATATTACTTAGGCATAATTTTAATCCTGCAGGTTCGTCAAACATGGACAGATGAGCACATAGCATCCAAGTACTCATCACTGGACGCAGACAGCCTCCAGCAAGTAAAAACATGCATTGAAACTGGGCTAAAATGTGTGGATATTGATCAGAAGAAGAGACCTTCTATAGTTGAAATTGTTGAGAAGCTCGATGGAAGGCATGCTCGCTGAATGGTGAAGTAGTGTATGTTGTGCAATGTAAAATTGTGGTGCATAGCATAGTTCACCCATGCTGATACACTCAAGATGTAATCATGCGCACAATAATTGTATCACTTACTAATTTATGTAATATGTTGCTTGTGGGTTAGCAATTAGTACTCCCTCCACTCAGTTTTATGTGTCGCTTCAGCTGTGAACAATATGACATTATAATGTCACATAACCCTGAGCTCAGTGTTCATTTTATGACTTTACTTTCAATTATGTATAATCTTATATCCTTTGTATGGCCATATATGGATAACATAATTGTTAATCGTTGATCCTATTCATGGATCGATCTTAGATACAAAGCATATATAATGAGAAGTCATCTTAAATTCTCTGATTAACTATGTTTGACAAATTACTATGGTTTTCAAACTTCCATGTGGCTCTTTTCTATCCTGTATTTGGCCACGAGCTTTTCTTTTGGCTATCATCGCCAAGATCACATAATCAGAGCGAATGCACTGAGCCTAGGGAAGTGTGGAAACAAAGTACAATGAAACAAAGAAGCACACGGAATAGACATTACTGAACTGAATGGATGGCTGAATCTAGCACCCAGAAGATTTGTTGAGTTTGGGGGTTCAGTGCAGAACTGCAGATGAAAAAATAGAAAAACCACACCGAAACAAAAGCAGGAAGGAAAGTGCAGGTTCAGTTTGTGCTCACCGCTATGTTAGTTTACCTCCTAATGTCCATTGACTTACCACCTTGGGCTGTCAAAGCTGTGGACAAAATCAGACGTGGATTC
>Ga0182004_10001719_pt1 | contig 16413 bp, 15 predicted proteins | sample Sormic07211540_1_FD_120479 | JGI IMG/M metagenome (GOLD analysis project Ga0182004, IMG submission 120479) | Endophyte microbial communities from Sorghum bicolor roots, Mead, Nebraska, USA - 072115-40_1 MetaG | ecosystem: Host-associated > Plants > Roots > Unclassified | place: USA: Nebraska...
GAAAAGTGAAAAAATTTAGCACTTTCGTTTGTTTGTGACAAATATTATTCAATCATGGACTAACTAGGATCAAAAGATTTGTCTCGTGATTTACAACTAAACTGTGTAATTAGTTTTTGTTTTTGTCTATATTTAATGTTTCATGCATGTGCCACAAGATTCGATGTGATGGGGAATCTTGAAAACTTTTTGGTTTTCAGAGTGAACTAAACAAGGCCCTAGTGTGAAAACTCACCTCTTGAGATGCTTGTCACATCACAGCACGAGCATCTTGCATCTTTTTATTATATATACTACGATTTGCATTATGATAGTGCTAGTTGTGAGCTGGAACGGTGACTTGGCTCCATCAGCGATGCAATGCTCAGAAGATGACTTCATTATTAAGGGGAACATGGTTGTTTTCCTGCAGAATAAAGCAGAACACAGAAAAGGACTTGGTTTGGCATTTTGGTTGACCTCGAGTAGCTGTTGCAGACTTGCGTTTTCCGTCTGAGAAGAACACTTTAGATACTACCATCATGGCATGAAGTAGAGTAGAAGTAGGCAGCTGCAACTTTCGTCGCCTACTATTCCCGGCCCAGTCTAGCTAAGATTAGTGGCATCACCATCCTAGAAACGAATGCATGCAGTCGATAACAAGTGCTTCCGGAGATTAGGATTCGTGCTTCTCCAAATGACTGAATCAAAGGTGTTAAGTGTCAACTGTCATCTCATCTCCCTCGGCATGATTGGTATTTTTGTAACTTTTTATTATTATTGCGAAAGAGCGGAAGCATCAGCGTTTGTTGACGACTCTTGGCTTGTGAAAACATGCCCCCCTGTTTCTGCGTTGCCCGTCGGCGGCCGGGGTGGTCGCTCAGCGTCGCGTTTGGACTCCTTACCTGCCGACCTCCGAAGGCTTTGTTTTCAGTCGCATTCGGCTGTAAAACGACACACTTGGACTTGGCAAGCGACGTCGTGACCGTGAATCCCAAATCCAAAAGATTCCAGGCGAACACTCATGAATGAACCGTCAAGGGGTGCTTCCACACTCTCTAGAACGCCTTTTGAGTTCGCGCGAATAATCCGTGGAGAAAAGCACAAAGTGAAGTGTCAGCATGGAGTTGACCTTTGACCGGGTGCTGCAACTGCGAGCTACTAGTACCAAGGCCTTATTTTAGCCCTTGTTTAGTTCGTAAAAAATTTCAAGATTTTCTCTCACATCGAATATTTAGTCGTATGTATGGAGCATTAAATATAGACGAAAATAAAAACTAACTGCACAATTTACCTGTAATTTGTGAGATCAATCTTTTGAGCCTAGTTACTCCGTGATTGGACAATGTTTGTCAAATAAAAACGAAATGCTACAGTAGCCAAAAACAAAAAATTTTGCGAACTAAACAAGGCCTTAGTTCTAAAAATTTTTACAAAATAGACGTAGTAATATTTTCATTTATATTTGATAAATATTATTTAATTATAAACTACTTAGGTTTAAAAATTTTATCTCGTAAATTACAGATAAATTGTATAATTAATTATTTTTTAATCTATATTTAATACCTATATATGTTTGTAAGATTCGATGTGAAGAGAAATCAGAAAATTTTTGTAAAATTTACAAGGAACTAAACAAGGCCCATGCGTATGCTGAATTGCTGATGTCCAACGGTCCAACCGCCTGCAGGCATCGTGCCCTGCGTGGCAAGTGCTGCAACCGTGCAAATTGCACCCGTGAACGAAAGAGACATTTTATACGTATACACACCCACACCAAATTATTTTTAGCAAAACCATATAGTATATCTGGTCTCTTTTAAAATGCCTATTTTTTTTTAAAGATAAAGAAAACAAACGTTTTGGCCTTTGCACTTACCGACAGTAAACATGTCTACAGGATGTGGCATAGTGGTAATGCTTTAATAGCAATTGTGGGTTTGATTTCCCACGGGAGCGAAGTTGGTTATTATAAGAAAATTCCCCGTTAGAGAAGTCGCAGTCCGGAAGTTTGTTAGCTAGCAAAATTCTTTTCTATCTTGTTAGCAAATATCTTTAAAGAAGAGATCGTGCGTCCCATACCTAGCCTCTATAATAAACTTCTTAGAGCATCTCCAAGAGACTAGGTAAAATTGTATTTTACACTACAAGATTTAGCCATTGTGTAAAATAAAAAACTCATTTAAATCATAGAGTTCTACAACAACCTTTGTATATGATAGCTAGTAAGGACGATATGCTATATATGACAAGCGAAAGTTTAGGGATAACAAACTTACTATTTTAGCAAACCAGATAACACACTTGTTGGACTTTAATTTTTGCTTTAAAAATATAAAAATAACCTAGATAACATGGACAACATATATGTTGGAGTTGCTCTTATCCACCTAAAAAACTCATTTATACCGAAAGCCTCATCTCTTGGATCTATTTTGAAATTTTTTCTGGATAAACCTCAACCTGCCACTAATCTTACCTTAAAAACCCTTAAGGCTTCTACTAGCAAACATGCACTAAAATGAGTACATGAAGATTAAACAATTTTAAGATTAAAAAAACAATTTTACACTAGGCACCGTAAGATAGAACATGATTTTTAAAAATTTGAAACTAGTTTTATAATTTTCCAAGCTAAAACAAAATTTCTATATTTTATAGGATTAAGCAATTTATTATTTTTAATTATATTATTTTTAACATAAAAATTTGGATAATTGTTTGATTTTTTTAAATATTTCAGTTCAGTTATCTCCCTAAACTTTTAACTAATTTGATTTACCTCCTCTGCCATGTACCACATCAGTAAAATCACTATCAAAACTAGTAAGACTGCAAAAACAAACAGTTTCAAATAATTGGTTTTTGTAAATAATGGAGGTAAATCGGATAACCATGAAATTAAGGGAGGCTAAAAGAACTTTTTTTCCAATAAAAAAAGCACTTGTGCGCTTAAGGTTCTGCAGCTTCATCAGTGAATCAGTTTTTATTGGCTTTAGTTGCATGTGTAAGCACCTCTCTCTTTTTTAAAAAATATTTAGTAGAACAGCTTCTTTTATCGTTAAAAAAAATAAAATGTCTATAATACTTTTTCTTTTTTCTTTTTTCTTTCTGTTTTTCTCCTCTGCCTTTTCTCTTTCCACCTTTTATTTCTTTCCTTCCTCCACCCCGTCGGTCTCTCTTCCTGCGCAGGACGCACGCGCCCCGGTCGGTGGTAGCTCGCACGCGCCTGCGCGGCCCGGCAGAGCCCCCATGGCGGCGGAGCGGAGGCTGCACGCGACGACGCGCTCTAATTTTTTACAATTTAGCTTTTTTTAAAAAAATACATTTGGCTCCTTAAAAACATATACTCATCTTTGGATCTAGAGATCGGCGTCAGAACTTGTGGCTCTAAGATAACACGTCTCGGCGCTATAGATCTTGGCTTCGAGATGTCTACCCACCTACATCATGGCATCCTAGGTGGTGCTGACGTGACCTGTACTTTGGAGCCACAAATCTTGACGCTGAGCTCGAAGCCATAGATCTTGGAGCTGAGGCTAAAACACGACAAGACATGTCTCAATGTTGTTGTGGCGCGGAGCCAGCACGCCTGCTGCCTACAACAGCACTGAGACATGTCTTATCGTCTTTTAGCCTCAACGCCAAGATCTATGGTTTCGAGCTCGGCGTCAAGATTTGTGGCTCCGAGCTCGGTGTCAAGATTTGTGGCTCCAAGATACCGGCCACGTCAGCGTCATCTATAATGTCATGCTATAGGTGGGTAGACATCTTGGAGCCAAGATCTATGGCGCCGGCCGAGACGTATTATCTCGGAGCTACAAGTTCGATCTCTTGGGTCCAAAGATGAATATATATTTTTTAAGGAGTCAAATGTAATTTTTTTTAAAAAGGTAAAATTGTAAAAAAATTAGGACGACGCGCAGCTGCGCCTCCGCCCCTCTCCGAGCCGGCATCGGGGCGTAATCAGCCCATCCTAAGCCCTTTTTCTCACATAGAGTATCCTGGCCCGGCAGAACATCGCAATTTGTAGCCCAGCCCTTTTTCTCAGAGTCCGGGACGGGAAGGCCCTCAAAACGAAAAGGGAAATAGAAGAAACGGCCGAACGCGACTTCGTCGACTTCATCGAAAAACCCTACCTCTCTCCGCCGCCTGCCATGGCCATGGAGCACCTCCGGTGGCGCCCCACGGTGAACGAGCGCGACTTCATCGAGCGCGCGCTCCAGTCCGACCTCCGCGTCGACGGCCGCCACTCCTTCGACTTCCGCAAGCTCAAGGTCACCTTCGGCAGGTACATCCGCCTCCCCCCCACCTATTTGGCTATTCCCGGCTCGCTTCCGCTCCTCTGGGTCGAGATTCGTCCTCGTCCTTCGCTGGCAGCTGCAATTCGATCACGTTGCCGCCGCGGCTTTGTTTCGCTTTGCTCTGGCGCGTGGCAATTTGGGCGTTTATTTGGCGAGTAGGTTTGCATCCTTATTGGTGGTGTTGTCGTTTTTAACTTCAGGGAGGACGGCTCGTCGGAGGTGCAGCTCGGGGAGACGCATGTGATGGGCTACGTGACCGCACAGCTGGTGCAGCCGTACCGTGACAGGCCGAACGAGGGGACGCTGGCCATATTCACCGAGTTCTCACCCATGGCTGACCCCGCCTTCGAGCCTGGGCGTCCTGGGGAATCAGCAATAGAGCTTGGCCGAGTCATCGACCGTGGCCTCAGGTTTCCTGATTCTTGGTTCTGTAATTTATCAGACTTCGGGTTTAAGCGTGGAGCCTGATAATGTGGAATTTTTTTTTTCAGGGAGAGTCGAGCTGTTGACATGGAGTCCTTGTGTGTTGTTGCTGGGAAGCATGTCTGGTCCGTGCGTGTCGACCTTCACATCTTGGATAATGGAGGGTATGGGTTAACGAGTTATAAATTGTTTGCTGATGTAATTGATTTGTAAACACTTGCAAGTTACAGTTCTAATAATATTCTCCATTGCCATTGTAGGAATCTCATTGATGCAGCTAACATTGCTGCATTGGCAGCTCTATCTACTTTCCGGAGACCTGAATGCACGGTTGGTGGGGACGATGGTCAGCAAGTTACAGTTCATGATCCTGAGGTAGGCATACACTCTCAGTGTTCTCTATTGTAATTGGTGTTGCTAATGTATCCCTCAAAAGTCATGCTTCTTTTTAAATCAGTAGATTCACAACTTTACTATGTTCTTATCATCTTATGAGCTAATCTGTATGACTCCCATAAGTTTCTGTAGTGTGCAACTTCAGTATTGGCCTAATGGTTGTTTTTTTGTCCTGCTTTGTTGACCAATGCAACTATCTTGTGTTCTGATTGATGTATTTTACAGGTTAGGGATCCGCTTCCTCTTACAATACATCATATGCCCATAGCTGTAACATTTGCATATTTTGGTGAAGGCAACATCGTGGTATGTCTCAATATTTAAGATTGAAGTGCTCTTGATTAAGTTTCATCAAAGTATTAGCATCCTCAGCTGAGTAACTAACATATTTGTGTAGGTTCTTGATCCCACATACAAGGAAGAAGCAGTAATGGGAGGGAGGATGACTGTTACAGTTAACTCAAATGGTGATGTTTGTGCCATCCAGAAAGCTGGTGGAGAGGGTGTCATGTCAAGTGTTATCATGCAGTGTTTAAGAATTGCTTCGGTAAAGGCTGCTGATATAACAAGCAAAATAAAGAAAGCAGTAAGTAAGCACCATCAGATTGATGACTAGCTGAGGTGCCCATGTGTTGATATGGTTCTCAACAAAGTTCAAATCAAACGATGCATACTATATTAAAAAAATTATAGTTAAATTTGATGGGATTTTCGCATAAAGAAATTCTTTCTCTACCTACGTAGAGATTCTGTTGCATGTTTACTTAGCTGGAAAATGTTTGAAGCAGATTGCTCTGCATATTTAACCTCAATAGAAATATTTTCCCTAATAGCAGTAGTTTCTCCACTAGATATAGATACAGATGCAAATTTAGTGAAGCAAACTACCAAAACAATTACTGCAAAGGTTGATGGTCCAGAAGAGGACACAAATTACCTTATGATCAACTGGTTAGCGGCACTACATTATCTTACTCTACATTGGCAGGACCTGTGAGCCTGTGTAACCAAAAAAGAAAGCTGTGGAGAGAACGTTAGAATTAGCTTTTGGGTTTACGTAGAGCTAGATGCACAAAGTAACAACAGTCCGATGAACAGCCACATGGACTGAATTCCTTTGCCTAGAAGCCTAGAATGCATAGTTGTATTATTGGATCCCCATACATAAAACTAATGCACTCACATTTTCAAAGCAATGAATATCATATGCAATTTGGCTCTTTTATTGACTCCTTCTGTGCACTTGAAAAAAATGTCACTTGATTCATCCTTAAATAGAGCTAAACTGGATTGAAATAAATATTGCCGCCTTGCCTGAGCTAAATTATTAATATAAACATGTCATTCAAGTTCTTATTTTAAAAATGACGTGAAGACATTAAGGCAGAAAGCAGGGTGGATATGACTGAGGGGAAAAAGAGGTGTATCTCAGATTAACGGTAGTGGCACATACCTTCTCAGGGCAAGCTAGGTGCTATAGAATGATGAGGAGTAGAGGCAGGGTGGCACTGTGGTTAGGGTTACAAGAGGACGGCGGTGGTCAGCCTGCCCTGTGTCAATGAGAGCCGTGAGAGAGTTTGCAGGCATATGCGGCAGCCCGTGCATCACAACTAGCTTTTGCGAGCTTTGCGGCAGCCCGCACAGCACCGCATAGATCGCAACTGGAAAGTGCATGCCTAAAACAACACCTACTCGCTGTCCACTAGCCACAAAATACAAAATAAGATAGCTAGCAGATTTGCTCAAACTTGCACAAATTAACAGTCCATCTCACATACTTCAACAAAATCCTAAAAAAAAGTCAGAAAATAAAAAACATGACAATGACATTTCTAGTGATAAGTATTACTATTAAGTTATTTGTGCATCTAATGAGACAATATTTACATATTTTAAGCATCTGCAACATTAGTGATGTACATTTTCATCTCAGTGTCTTCATGGAAGTAGCCACCCCTGATTTAAAACATAGTAGCAATAAGCCTAGTTGTAATACAGGGCAAACCCAACTAACCATGCAAAAAAAAAGGAAGAACAAGTCTCTGCTACCTTCATTGTTCATACTGAACTGCTGCTACTAGCTGAGACAAAAACAGTGCTAGATTAATAAATAAATAAACAAACCAATAACACAATTGCTAGACAAGTGCAACTAATATTAAATTATGATAAATAGAACTAAGCACCAGATGCACCCTAAGTGCTGACTAATTAACAAGCTATTGTTTCCAACCTTACTGGGTTCTCAAAAAATGTAGCGGTTGTGGTCACCGCAGTAGGGGGCTGAAGTTGTCGCAGCCACTCCAGCTCAGGCTGCAGTGGATCCCAAGGGCTACTGCAAGATACAAGAGGAATCAGATTTAGTACCCAAATGGAATGGATGGGGATGACGAATCATGCACAATCGCAACCGAGGGCATGACGACGGTGGCGAGGCTGAGGATACGATTGGGTGCTGAACCGATGGCGAGTGGTCGGAAGGCTGGTGCTAGGGTTCTCCACCATTGGGTCGGAGACCTGGGTTGTGGCGCCGCTGGGTTACGTGGGTTGGCTGCATTGCACTAAAATGATGCTGACCATAATGCGGATTCTGGTGGGTTTGCGGCGCGCGCTGCCCCAGCGGGCATGTGGCTCTTTGATTCCTAACCGTGGTGGCTGGGGGATTGTCTTGGCAGTCATCCTGGGCCTCAAGCACTGGATGAATCTGATTTGTTGGTTGGGAGGAGGGTGAACAACTGGTTGTAGTTGTAGGTCGTGCTACATGTTGTGGTTGGCTATTTCATGAGAGGGAGAAGGCAGGAGGGATGTGAGGTTGTAGAACAGAGGACCCCATTACTAGTTGTACTTTTTAAGTAGTGAAATTATTGCAGTTTGCATGTCTTTGAATGTTTCGTGGAATGTGAAGCTATTCAGATTATGATTTTCATTCCATGGTTGGCTTTGTATTTCATCAAGAATCTTATGGCTGCATTCTGTTTCAGGTTGACTCATACACCACCGAGAAAGCTTTAAAGAAAGTAAAACGTTTACCAACCTCGGTTCCTCAGAAAATTAATGTCACTGATGTAATTATGGAGGACAAAGGTGATGGTGAATTGGAAAAGCAAACAGTGCAGATGCCTAGTGACGTTCAGCAGATAAGCAAAGGTGATGAGGACCATCAAAGTATAAAAAGGAATTCACCCTTGACTGGGGATCGAATTGCTAAACACAAACAAACATCAACATTCATTGGTGGCACATCAAATTGGTAGTGATTAGTCTGATGTTTTGTTTCCCAAGTTCTAGATATTTAGCATAAAAAATTTGCTTGACACAAGTTTTTTGCCAACTGGTCCTGATTTTTGCCATGTAGGGATCCATATTGTAAAGGAGTTTCATTAAGCTCCCTCAGACTTTCTGATTTGCCGGGTACTGTTAATTTTGTTTACATGTTATATGGGTTGTCTTCTTGCTTGCTAATTCTCAATAACCTCTCTCTGTCATGCACTTCCAGTCATTCTTTGGATGGCATCTTTAGTGCTTATTGATATTTAATATCATCTTCATAGTGTGTCATTCTACCCCTGTTTCTACTTTGTAGTAATGTTTTTATACAAGTTTTTTTAGGGCTGGTAGAAATATTTCATAAATCTGAGTCCCTTTAAATTCTGATGTCTATAAGTCTACCTCCTTTCAATCTAGAGTCATCGTTCAGTTCAGTCATTTTGAATTGACATACGTGATCTGCTGTAATCTTTCTTGAGGAATAATTTGCCAAGATTGGTTGTCTCTTGAGTTTGGATTCACTTATTTTGCTTCGCATAATGCAGATCCACCAACTATTGTCAAGATGAGCAGCCAAGAGGATGCCCAACCAATGACTGAATCATCGAATGCTGAGGTGAACACCTCAAGTGCTGTGGCTGCTGGAGAGTCTGATGAGTCCCAGGAGGTTGGATCGCCAAAGAGTCTAAAAGATGCTATCAAACCAAAACATAAAAGAAAGAAGAAGAAAAGTGACAAGAGTTAGTTTAGTTGCAAGCCTGTAATTTCCTATGCCCCAGGTGAGTGGTTATTTGTGCTATTGTTCTGTATTTTGTATTTTTGTACGGGCATTCTTATTGATACTAACTTTTTACTACTATTTGCCAGTGTTGAATGTTAATGTTGATTCTCGTGATGATTGCACATGCTACAGTTATGACTACTCCAATGATGATTGCATTCCCCAAAAAGAATTTATGATTTTGTGCTGCAGGTAAACCAATGGTAGTCTACAACACCTCAAACTCTGATTGATGAGGCTTCATCCGGGGTGGCATACACGGGTTTTTGTGTGTGACTGATGTTTGTAGTGACCACAGGCAAATTTTGTACAAGCTGTAGAATTGTATTTTAGGTATGGTCCAGTTAAGCTTTCAGTCAACTTTGCAGCTAGTTCTGTGATGCATAATGTCCCAGTACACCCCATTGTTAAATACTCGAATGTTCGTATTGAATATGACTATTGCTCTCAATACTACCGTTAATCCTCTATTTGTCAAACGATCGCAACGATTGCCATATGGGTACTTGGACCATCAACAGTTTTGGCACTTTTCAGAGTACATAAAAAAGTAGAGCTGAGCGGTAGTCTTCCATTACCCACAGGAGGTTTTTTTTTTTCTCTCGAATTTGTAGGGCTCTTCATTACTCATGAGTCGCACATAAATCGCTGGACAGTGGACACGAACACCCCCTAAAACCTCCTGTGGGTCCTCATCCCAAGTGAGAACAGTTTCACTAGGACTTATATGCTGCTTTGTTACAAACGCTTGGGCATACATTAATCGAGCTAAACAAGAATTCAGATGAGAGCAAATGCTTAATCTCAGTAACAATTCCAACCTATTGGCCTATTGCCGCCAGACTGTACTCGCTGCCTTCCACAGTTCCACTGCTTCTTTCACCAGAGACGCGTCTGTTTCTACCTATATATAGCCTTGAGATGCCCAGGTTAATCGTCTTCCTCACCTCATGAAAAGCGTCAAGGACGCAGTCTTCCTTTCCTGCTGCCGCCTTAAACCTTAATCACCCCTCCATTCTCATCTCATTGAAGAAAGATCCATCAGAGTTGAGTTTGAGGAAACCCACCGGTGGCTTTTGTCATGTCTTTCTCTGACCATTTTCTGACAACAGCTTCTCCGGTCTCGTTTTCAGAAATGCATCAGCCTGAAAGGCCGTGATGTATGCTATTTCTTAAGCCGATCTTCGTTGTCTCCCCACCATAATCAAAGCAACATGATTTCTGTCAGTAGTTCCTTTTTCCCCAGGGTGAAAATTTTCTCCACCATTTCCTTCGGTGAGCCTGCTACAGCTAGTTTGCTTCTCACCAACTCCATGCTCAGTTCCCTTCAGATATGTTTCACATCCTTGCAGTTTAGTAAAAGGTGCCCACCATCCTCATCTAATAACCTGCTGCAGATACAACATTTGGTATGAATCTTCATTCCTCGCCTTTGTAGCACTTTTCTTACTGCTACCGTGTTCTAGCTCAGTAGTCAGTCTCGAGAGGAAGTGTTTAATGCTGGGTGGACACTCCAGGTTCCAGAGCTTGGTCCAAAAATCAGTTGCTCTCTCTCTCGCTGCTGCCAGCCTATCCCCCTACTGCACCATTTGTTCGTCTCCCTTCACACATCACGGTGAACCTTGTACTCATACTTCACTGAAAGTAAGCCCTTCCTATCATAGTGCCACCCGACTATATCATCCATGTCCAAATGAACATGTACTGATCTGATTAGCTGAACATCCTCCTCCCAAAAAACTTGTTTCAGCAGTGGTACATCCCATTTTTCAGAAATTGGGTCGATGAGTTCGTCCACTCCGTCCCCTAATTATATTTCTCCCTTTTGGTGTGATTGGTCGCCGTGTGATATTCCTGGGCAGCCAGGGGTCAGACCAGATGTTCACCTGCTGTCTGTTTCCTATCCTCCAAATTATTCCTTCCTTCAACAACTTCAGTCCCGTAAGAATGCTTCTCCATGTATAAGAGCACCCTTCCTTCACCTTTGCCTTCAACATGCTTGTGTTTGAAGTTCGAACAGCCTCAGCTTGACATCCAAAATTGACTGGACAGACGGACGGACCTGAAGTTAGAAAGCGGAGTACCAACTGCACCAGCTTGCCATCCTGTTAGGAACATGAGATTTTTGTCCTGAATACTATGTTTTTTTCCTATAAAATTAAGCTGATTTAGTAGAATTACTGTACGAATTATATGATAGTTGAATACACAATAAAATTTTTTTTTGAAAGTAAATACACAATAAAATTAAAGTAAAAAACACACGAATTGTGTAAGTATAGGAATAACGGAATTTTAACATCCTAATCTTTTCCACTTATTAACAAATCTTGTTTGGTTTCCATCCCCTCCCACTTCCCATATACGACACTATATTTCCTCTTCATCCGATCGTCTCTCCCTGGTCAAAAGCAACGGCGAGGCATTCAGAAACAGTTGCATAAGTGACGGTTGATAGCCTATGAGGAATGAGCTGATCCAGTTTTGCTCAAAATAGGTAGGGGAAATGAAGTGAAATCTCAAACTTACGCCAATTCAATTGGCTTTTAGGATAAATTTGCTCTTAATTTAGGGACTTGGGCTGGAGTTGCTCTTAAAGGACTAGAATTACACGTTTACATGTGAGTCCAAAGTTGATGTCACTTGATGATACTGGCAGTTTTCAGGAGAATGTCTTGTTCTGTAGATGACCACTCCTCTGTCTGCTGTCGCCACAGAAAATCAAATTGTTCTGTTAGTGAGGAAATAGGGCTCTTGTACACTAAACCAATGTCAGAATCATGACAAGGGAGCAGTTTTTTTTAAAGAGGATCATAGTTAACGCACCGTGCTTCTGATGTTGCAACCAATGGTCAGCTCTCGACTTGAACTTTCTAACCATGAGAGATAGCAGTATGGAGTATCAATTGTTTGGTTCGACATCAACATTGCTTTTATCTCCTCTGTTATAGCAGGAATCTTTTCGATGTCTTCAGTTCTTACAGGAAGTTTGGTCACATTAGCATTCCACTGTGCCCTTGGTTTGTTCACTATCACCTGCAGATTTCTTTGGTAAGGAGGGAAGCCACTTGGAATTAAAGAATAAAAATAATATGGTCCATGGAATAGTAATGTGTCCAAAATGCCACATTGATATGCAAATTATGCATTCAGAGATAAGATAAAATAGCAGTTCAAACATGACACATTACTTGGCTGGAGAGTGGTGAGTTAGGGACTACAATGGGGAGCTTTTCTGTATTTGTCAATGTCAAGGGCGTCAAACCCTATGATAGCACGACCTCGACTACGCAGTTCGTAGTCGCGATCCGTCTTCTCCGGCGAGGTTTGCCCCTCCGCCGCAGGCTTAGTAGAACAGGGGAGGAAGATAGAGTTTTGGGTAATATCTTTTTTAATTCCAAAGTCTCCTGATTACAGCTTATATGTAGCCCGTAGGCCTAACAAACTTAGCAACTAAAAAGGAAATAACTAACTTGGCAAATAATCCTCCTAGCCTTAACGTAACAGCCAGGGACTCTGCGCGTCAGCCCTGCTGGCCACGCGTTCAGCTGCACGGCGCACGTCCCGGGCCCTTCGGCGGCGGGTATACGTGCGTCCCCACATGACAGTCAACGAAGTAGAAATCAGTCCAATTTCAACCACTTGCCCTTCTACTGAATCAGCCTGCAATTGAAAAGCACTGTAGTCACTCGAAGTTTATATCAAGCTGAAAAGTAGTAAACATGTTTGGTATAGCAAATAATACTAGACTATGAAGCGTTTTTGTTACAAGAAAGGTGAGTTTTTCCTTCCTTCCTTCCACTTTCTTATCAGTGTTTTATTGAAATTTTGAGCTGGGAGTATCAAATATAAAGAGGCATGACAGCTTTACAGGGCAGGATTGGAACTTGGAAGTACAAACGGGTGGACTTTGTTTAATTTTATCTTCTAAACCAATATTCATTTTCCAGGACAGTTTGTTCTTTTAACACTACTTAAAATATCTACAAATGTTGTCTCATGCTCTCCACATTTTGGTATGTTTTGTTTCTTAAGCCTAACATGGAATCTTGTATGAGTTCATTAAGTGAAGTTTTAATAAATGAATTGTTAGTTTTATCAAAAAATAAATGAATTATTACTAATAACCATTCCCCCACGCTTAACCTTTGTTAATATTTATTAGAGGGAAAATGCACCAGATGCAGCATGGGTCCTTTTGTATCTTATTCAGCATTTGAGGAAGCAGCTAATTAAAATGCAAGGAACAAACAAATACGTTGTTAAGGACACCATCAAATAGTAGCGCTATACGTTTACCCAATTCCATGTTTAAGGAAACCATGGGCAGGTGTCTTCATTTTCATTTTATCAAAAGGCTGAAGCATGCCGAAGGACATACATTTGGACATGTATCGTCACAAAGCATGTGAAACGAACCGATGTGTACATGGACAGCGGAGCATAGAAGATAGTTGTTAAATACACAACTTGGCAACAAATCTGAAGAAATCAATCACAAATAGGGTAGAAGAAGTGCCCGTGGCCATCCACACCTGGTGATTGGGTCTCTATGCAGTGGGAGAGAGGCGACGGGAGGGGGATGAGCCGGCTAAGCTGCTGCGGCAGAGGAACCCCAGCTCTGCGGGAACTCGATGGTGGCCTTGCTGGGTTGCATCATCCGAGGCCAGGACGTCGCACAGGCAGCCTGCACACATGATTACACTAAGAATTATAGCGAGAATAAAATTCATCAGGAATCAATTCAAAGAAAAAAAAAAGGAAAAACACATACATAAGTATCTTTGCTCTGGAACTATCTCACTCCCTTAAGAGTTGCATGGACCTATCTCACTCCCTTAAGAGCAGCTCGACGCTCCTCACTCCCTTAAGGCCACTCTAAGCGCAGGTTTTAGCAGGGTGTCATGCATATTTATTAGGACGCCACATCAACAGAATTATACCTTTTGCATGAAACAAAGATGAGAGAGAAGAAAGTAGTTTCACCATGGTGAAACGTTGCGGGGCGGTGTTTCCTAGGCCGTGAAACATGATGAAATTCCCACTTAGGGGTTTCATCGGATGAAATCCCCACTAAGGAGAAGAAAGGAATAGGGATAGGTCGGACCCACGTTTTGCAAAAGAAGCTATCAAACCGTATCACGAAACGTTTCGCATTGTGAGACTCTCGTTTCATATCAAAATTTCATACATGGGAAATTGGGAGGTGAAACTCACCATTGAGACTGGACTAAGAACAGCTTGACACTCGCTTGTCTACCTTTCAAATAGCACAATACTCTCTCAAGAGCACGCCAATGATCATCTCTTGGTTTGGATACAAACTGACTCAGTTTGCTTACAACATAAGAGATGTCAGGCCTTGTTGCACTAGCGAGATACATGAGCGAACTAATGATCTAGGAGTATATCAATTGATCCATTGCTATTCTTCGGTTCTTCTTTAGTAGCACACTAGGGTTGTAACGAGTAGGAATATGATCACAGTCGCTAATCCCAAAATGTCTTAGAACCGAAGAATGGGATTCTAACGAAGTTACCCCACCATCACCTTTCTTTATAAGCTTGATGTTAAGAATTACATCAATTTCTCCCAGATCTTTCATTTCAAAATTGCTTGACAACAGTTTCTTTACTTCCTCAATCACATTAAGATTTGATTCAAAGATCAAGATGTCATCAACATAAAGGCACAACATAATAGCCTCACCCCCACCGTACCGATAATACACACACGTGTTAGCCTCATTCGTAGAGAAACCAGCAAAATTATTAAACTTTTTATGCCACTGCTTAGGTGCTTGTTTTAGGCCATATAATGACTTCAACAGCCTAGACACCCTGTTCTCTTAACCATTGGTAATTCATATAGATCTCCTCTCCCAACTCTTTATATAGGAAAGTTATCTTAACATCCATCTGATGAATGATAAGACTATAAGAAGTTGCTTTGTGTATGACAGTGAGGATCATTGGACAAATGAGTGCCCTAATCACAAGTTTAAACAAGAGAAGAAAGCTATAAACATGGTGGCCACTGAGATTGAAAACAAGAACATGTAGGTATGGTAATTCTTTACCATTTGTTATTTCAGTTTGTAATTTATATGAGTGGTGGATCGAAAGTATCGGTACATATGTATGCTGATATGGAGGTCGTCCTTTTCTCCTCGTGCCACGAGCCGCTGCCGTCGTCTCCTTTCACCCACGTGCTCCACCTTGCGGGCCTTAAATTCGATTGGGCTGTGATTTGGGAGGTGGAAAGTGTGCTGCTCTTCTATCAACCGTTGGATACCAAATGACGGGCATCGAGAAGGGGCAATATAATCGGTCTCGGGAGCCGACTACGGGATCCCGCGGCTCCACGAACTTTGACTACCACCACTGCCCCACACCCGCCGAGCGACGGCTCGCATCCGCCTCCTCCGCCCTGCCTCCCACGCCGTCTCACCTCTCATCGCCGCCCCGCCTTCCTTCGTCGTTCCTGGCCAGGGAGGAGCAGGAGCCGCAGCGTCCATCCCGCGTGAGAACGGAGAAGGAGCCGGTGAGATCTACTTTTTTCAGCTCTTCCATCTCTCTCTCAGCGCGTTTTGTGGGGAATCGTTACTGCTGGTTGCTGTGAACCCAACGGGGCGCCGGCTTCCGTCGCCCCACCCCCACCAACCCCTCGTGATCTACTTTTTTTTTTCCAGCTCTTCCAGCGCGTCGTCGGTGCTGGTCGCTGCGAACCCAACGGGGCATTCATTTGTATTCATGTTCATAGTCTTGAGGATCATTGTTTTTATTACAGTATGTTGCTGAAAATATGAAATATAATATAGTATGGGGACTTACTTGAGACTGAACTTGTTTTAGACAAAAGAACAATGGAGTTCAAATCTAAGGCTTTTTCTGAGTATGCTGTTAAAGTTCCTGGAGATGTGGATACTTCCAAGGTTCAGGTGGTATTGCAGCTACCCATCAGTATGATTTTCCTCTGCCCTTCTATTTTCTCCTCTGACTCTTCGATATTTCCCTCTTTTATTAGGTTTTTCGTCCTTCTTTGATTGCAAAGTCCCGACTTAATGATATAACCATCCCAGACCCTACTCCTGAGGTTTAAATTACACAATTCAGCTGTCCTTCGGTTATTTCATTTTGTGGGGGTATAAACCCCTATACCCTTACGGCTGGACTTCGGCCAGGAAGCTTGGCCCATTACGAGACGAGTTCAAGGCTTGATCCGACAACCTGGAGTTTCGCGCAAGGAAACAAGATGTA
>Ga0182004_10001720_pt1 | contig 16408 bp, 11 predicted proteins | sample Sormic07211540_1_FD_120479 | JGI IMG/M metagenome (GOLD analysis project Ga0182004, IMG submission 120479) | Endophyte microbial communities from Sorghum bicolor roots, Mead, Nebraska, USA - 072115-40_1 MetaG | ecosystem: Host-associated > Plants > Roots > Unclassified | place: USA: Nebraska...
AAGTGTGCGGTGTTTCGGGGTGGTGCAACCGGGTTGCATCCCCCCGAGGGTTTCCCCCCCTCGGCCGCCCCCCCCCCCCCCCCCTCGTGGGCCGGGCCTTAGTTGTCTAGTTGATTTCAGTCAGGTTCAGGAAGGGCCCGGTTCATCGGCAAAATCCCCCTCCCGACGGTCTTCGTTTTTTTCACGAAATCAAAAGTTCATTTGCTCAAAAAGAAAACGAAGTCAAAAGTTCAGAACCACTGAACCAAGGCGATGCCAGGTAAATAGTGGCAAACCAAACCATACTGCCTTTTCGCCCTTGGGGATCCGGAGGCAGTCAATCACGACTTTCTACCGCTACTTTCCATGTTCAGTGATCCGCGAGGCGGAAAAAAGAGATCGCCATCGCCCTGGAAGGTTAGTAAGGTCACCAACATTTGGGTCAACACACGGTGCCATCTTAGTTTGACAGAATCAAGCAATAATTTATACTCCTATAGTCCTATCGACACAGGGAAGAAGAAAGAAGGAAGTAGCTCGATCGCCCCCGGTATATGCATACTTTTATTTCGAGAATTGAGATAGATAACAGGCTTCGCTCAGCATGGGATGTGCCACGTGAAATCTGTACGACCAAGGAGTTGTTAGCGAAAGCCACTAAAGATACAGGTAATGAATATCACCAGGCTCATGACCTGAAGCGTTGAACAAGATTTTGAATTAGAGGAGGCACTAGTTTAGTCATGGCCCCAGAGCGTTTATTAGTATACTTGCAACTGAGGCCTTGTTTAGTTCACCCCAAAAATCAAAAAGTTTTCAAGATTTTCTATCACATCAAATCATTCGGCACACGCATAAAGTATTAAATATAAACGAAAATAAAAACTAATTGTACAGTTTAACTGTAAATTACGAGACAATTTTTTTGATTCTAGTTAGTTTATGATCAGACAATATTTGCTACAAACAAACGAAAGTGCTACAATAGCGAAATCCAAAATCTTTTCGCATATAAACAAAGCCTGAGGTGTCAAACGGAGATCTAATCTGCACGCATATTATTACTCTACCATTCCAGAAAATGTGCGGTAGTACACACTACAGCATGCTGAGCACAAAGGACGTCCTAATAAATACACCCAGTACGAAGTTTCTGATGCACATGGACCAACAGTTCCCAGGCTCGGATTAATTAGATTACTGAAGAGCACAGAACGTTTCCATGATTGTCGAGGCACGTTTTGACTATACATCCACGGGGAACGTTGGAAATGCACTGTAACTAAGACAGTGAAACATAACAACACATCGCTCGATAGATGTCCTGATTCCTTGTACATTTAACTGCGTGTAGTGTAGGGGCTTGTTTACTTACAAAATATTTTGTAAAATGTGAATAATATCAATTTTGTTTGTATTTGACAAATATTGTCCAATCATGAACTAACTAGGCTTAAAAGATTCGTCTCGTCAATTTCGACCAAATTGTGTAATTAGTTTTTATTTTCGTTTATATTTAATACTTCATGTATACGTCTAAAGATTCGATGTGACAGAGAATCTGAAAAAAAAAATTGCAAAATTTTTTGGAAACTAAACCAGGCCTAGGTGTAGGTGTAGCACGCCAGAACCGGTCTCGTCGTCGTCGGCTAATGTCACCTCCTTTGACAGGATCATCAACACCCTAGTACACCAAACTGTCAGGTTTCTCTTACATTTTGGATTTTTAAAAGGAAACTGAAAACGAACCAAAGAGTTAAGTATAGACCTGCACGCAGTTCCCCCTCTACGACACGACACTCCTCCTCGATCGCCTTGTTTCTCTGTTCTTGGCTTCTGGCCTGCAGGCGATCGACCGACGTTGTTGGTAGCAGGCAGCGGTGTTCCGAGATGGGCAGCCAGCAGAACGTGCTTCACCAGCTCGTGTCCTTCATCCTCGGGGCGTCCGCCGCCGCCGTCCTGCTCTTCTTCCTGACGACGGCGACGACCGGAGCGCGGTTCACCGGGATATCGACCTGGGCCAATGGAACCACGGGCTTCGACGATGCCCCCTTCCAGGAGGAGGCTCCTGCTACCACGGCAAGAGTACCTGCTGCTCCTGCCCACGCCGATGCAAAGGTGAATTCTTCAACAAATCACATCCCGGTTGCAAAATTCCAATCGCCATGCTGCAGTCTCTGCTCGATTTCGGTTTCTTGACATCGTCTCTGTTGTTTTGTTCCCTGTCCGGCTCGATCATGCACGCAGCAGCAGGGCACGGCGGCGGCGGAGCAGGAGGACGAGCTGGAGCGGCTGCTGCGCGCGGTGGCGGACGAGGACCGGACGGTGATCATGACGTCGGTGAACGAGGCGTGGGCGGCGCAGGACTCGCTGCTGGACCTGTTCCTGGAGAGCTTCCGCAGCGGCGAGCGGATCGCGCACTTCGTGGACCACCTCCTGGTGGTGGCCCTCGACGGCGGCGCGCTGGAGCACTGCCGCGCCGTGCACCCGCACTGCTACCTCCTCCCCGCCGCCGCCGCGCGCAACCTCTCCGGCGAGAAGGTGTTCATGAGCAAGGACTACATTGACCTGGTCTGGAGCAAGGTCCGGCTTCAGCAGAGGATCCTCGAGCTCGGCTACAACTTCCTCTTCACGGTACGTACGCACGCACGCACGAAGCAGTTTGACTTGGAATAGTTCCATCCAGAGAAAGCGAAACTGAACTGTTAGTCGGCATGTTTTACAAAAGGAACCACCCTTCTTCTGATATTACCATTTGTCACGACGGCATGCAGGACGTGGACATTCTGTGGTTCAGGAACCCGTTCGAGCGGATGTCGGTGGCGGCGCACATGGTGACCTCGTCGGACTTCTACTTCGGCGACCCGTACAGCCCGATGAACCTGCCCAACACGGGGTTCCTGTACGCCAAGTCGAGCCGGCGCACGGTGGGCGCGTTCGAGGCGTGGCACGGCGCGCGGGAGGCGTTCCCGGGGAAGCACGAGCAGCAGGTGCTGAACGAGATCAAGGTGGAGCTGGTGGCCACGCGCGGCCTGCGCATCCAGTTCCTGGACACGGAGCACAACGCCGGCTTCTGCAACAACACCCGCAACTTCAACACGCTCTACACCATGCACGCCAACTGCTGCGTCGGCCTGGGCGCCAAGCTGCACGACCTCGGCAACCTGCTGCAGGAGTGGCGGGCGTACCGGCAGATGGACGAGGAGGAACGCGTGCGGGGGCCCGTGCGCTGGAAGGTGCCCGGCATATGCATCCACTGATTGTGATTGCTGTGATGGAGGGGCCACCCGGCGCGGTCGGGGAGTGTGCATAAGTTTGTTGTGATTTCTTTTTTTAGGGAAGTTTATTGTGATTTCTACTTGTACAAATCAGGAGGATGAAAAAACTAAGAGTGTAACAACTACACTGTTCACTTGTTCTTTGCCCGAGGATATACGTGTTTAGTAAAAGTGATTGTGAACTCTAGAGAGTTTCACAGCTACATCAGCTGACTTTTTTTTTCTCGTCTGTAGCCACCCTTTAGATCGATAAGGTGGCTGACCAATCACACCGCCCCCTCTCCACTGCTCGAGCGTAGTGCGAAGCTAGGATCTAGAATTAAGGGGGCAAATGTCAATAGGTTAGGTCATTTATCCTTTGGTTACATCGTAATTTAGCTAGTTCATTAAAAATTAGAAAAGTACTAAAGTTAGAGGGATCGCCCCCCTCCAGCCCTGTCTTTGCCACTGCTCAGGGAAACCTGCCTCGGCAGGGTGCACATGGCGTTGGACAAAGACGAGAGCAGCGGGGGATGACAATGCGTGAAGGGGGGGATGACATTTATAGAGAAGAAACAACTCTTGGATAGTGGTTTCTTTCATTTTAGGATCATGCATCAACTACCAACGTGACAATGCCCATGCATTACACGCGCAATATAATTTGGTTATAAGCATCTCCTCCACCAGATTGAGTAAACCAATCCTCTTTCTCTATGACCAATAATAAAGGGGACCCAAGCAAAAAATATGCTCCATCAAAAATTCTTTCCTAACTTTTTTCTCTATTTTTTGTCAAACCCTTGAGACCTCACCTTAATTCTTTAAATAAAGGGGAACAACCTATTTTTTTCTCGACCTATTTTCTTCCTCCTCCTTTCACGTATCGACATTGTGGGTCCACATGACTGAGTGTGCGAGCAAGCACGTGGGTTGTCGCATGGGCGAGCGCGCGGGCTGCTGCTCCACCATTTGCGGTGCTGGGGAAGCGAGCACACAGGCCACCGCGCTGCCGAGCCCATGCACTGGGAGAGGGGGGGGGAGAAGAGATAAAAGGATGCACTGGGAAAGGGGGGAAGAGAAGAGAGAAAAGGAGAGGTTGTTTGCCATTGACATATAGATCTCATGTAAATAGAGGGGATGCATTTTTCTCAATCTGTCGCAGAAACCCTTTTCCTATATATCTTGCAATTTCGTTATCTCAGTCTCCTATAGGAGATTTTAAGGAAAATAGTAGTTGGTGGAGATGCTCTTATGATAGTTTCGATTAACTAACGTATTTGTATTTCAAAACAATTTGCAATTGGTTTGTAGTTTTATGTGACCATAGTAGCTCTACCTTTTTCAATTCACCGACGCTCTCTTAAATCCCTAAGGATTCGTCTAGTCAACCCCTTCCCATAGGGGGATAGAGATCAAACTGAATAAATTATTCCCTTGTCCCTAGTCTTACTCAATCTCCTCCAAACCGAACAAACTTTAAAGGTTGTTGTTTGTAGATCGAAGATGATCTTAATAGTAGCTATTTGCTCGTGGAAGAAATATTATTAGTTTTTTAATTAAGAGTTTGTTCGGTTAGCCTGGAATGAGCCTAGGAACCGTTCCGATTTGATCAAATTTATACAAATTAGCAAACAAGTCCGGCTGGGATCCTTTCGAGAGAATGGTTCCCAGGGAACCAAACGAGGCCTAAAACATGCTCAAACTTACTGGATTTCTTCTGTATATTTCTTTACTGTGTAAAGAGTTGAGCGTCTACGTCTACTACGGTACTTATCAACGACAGTAGTTGTCAGTCGCTGTATGGATCATCTGCATGACTGCATTGAAAAATATTACTCCCTCTCGCCACAAGAACAATATCATTTAGGACAAGATTTAGTCGAATCTAAAAAAACTACAAACATCAATTGCTTTTCAATTTTATAGTTCGGAGACATGCATGATATATTTGCAGATTTGTATTGAAAAACGCTTGCAGAATCTCATAAATTTAGAGGGTTTCAAAAATGCATTGTAGAACTGGAGGTTTAACGATCATATAAAAACCAAAAACTTTTCAAGATTTCCGTCACATCAAATCTTACGGCACATGCATGAAGCATTAAATATAGATAAAAACAAAAACTAATTACACTGTAAATCGTGATACGATTCTTTTAAGCCTAGTTACTCCATAATTGGATAATGTTTGTCAAATGAAAACGAAAGTGCTATAGTGTCAAAATTCAAAAAAAAATAATCTAAACAAGGCCATACATTAAAGACGTCAAATATATCTACTAGACTACTACGTGCTTTTATAACTGGAGGTAGTAGATCTATATATCTAGCTAGAAGATAGATGCATGCTGCCACCTAAGTAAACCCGGCCTGCCATATTTATTTGTTGTATATTATACATAAAAAATCCTCTTATAAATATATACCCTCAGATTCAGTCTTATATCCTTCGTTCACTTCAAAACTCATTTCACCTCTCCACTTCCTCTCTCAAACAAGGTCATGGAGCCCAACAAGGGTTATCTCCGTCGTATTGCGTTCTTTATCTTTGAGATGTGGCTTGCAACCATCTTTGCTCTCCTCATCTTATTTGCGCTCGCAAGCATCGGCAGGTCGTTGGACATGCTGGAGAAGAGCTACTACACTGAGATCGGAGTAGCTTCTCCGGAAGATAGAATCAAATCTCAAGATTTTGCTGAGGTGAAATTTGTGTTGACATTTATTTAAATTCCCGGCAGTATTTTTCTTTCATTCTTCCGATGACCGTAAGAAGGAAGGAATATGGCACTTGTATTTCTCAGATGGTTAAATCCAAACATCCAACTTTGCTAAATGCTTAGATCTATATATCTTAAACCATTGATAATATACTTCATCTTTCCCTAAATAAATAGATTCTAAGAGTTGCCTTAAGTAAATTTATTTTTTAAAATTCTGACTGTTTTTTTAGGAAAAAAGCTCATCAAGACTTATGACATCATACTAGTATCGTTAGATATAACATAGAATATATTTTCATAATGTGCACATTTCATGTCATAGATGTTGTTATAAGTTAGTCAAATTTAAGATAATTTGACTTGTACGGATTCTAAAAATTGTTTTATTCAGGGAAACAATTATTAATTTAGTAGTAGAGATGTGAATGAGACGGATATCACTGATATTATATTTGTTTTTATTTTTTTAATTCGAATACAGATTGTATCAGATATGTCGGATAGGGTATGAATTGTTGATATTGACATCATAAATATCTAATTTGAGTATTCTGAATGATTTTTGCTTCGTGTGAAAGCTGAATGCCAGAATGGCGAAACTGATGGACTGCATCCTTCCTCAGTATGAATTTGCAGATTTAGCCCAGGTGCTGCCCAAGGTGGCCACCGACGACAGGACGGTGATCATCACGTCGGTGAACGAAGCGTTCGCGCGTCCCAACTCACTGCTCGGCCTCTTCCGCGAGAGCTTCCAGGTCGGTGAAGGGATCGGCCACCTCCTGAACAACGTCCTCGTCGTCGCCGTCGACGCCAAGGCGTTCCGCTACTGCAAGGCCGTGCACCCACACTGCTACCTCCTGGAGGTGAAGACCATGAACCTCAGCTCCGCCAACAACTACATGACCGAGTCCTATATTGAGCTCGTCTGGACCAAGCTCTCCCTGCAGCAGCGCGTCCTCGAGCTCGGCTACAACTTCCTCTTCACGGTACGCATCGATCGTCACCAATGGTCGTCGAATAATCCGAAGTTTCCTCGTGATAATGGGCTGACGACGGCGGCGATCGTCCAAGATGTGCCGTGCAGGACGTGGACATCGTGTGGTTCCGCAACCCGTTCCGGCACATCAGCGCGTTCGCGGACATGACGACGTCGAGCGACGTGTTCTCCGGCGACGCCGACAGCCTGGACAACTGGCCCAACACGGGGTTCTTCTACATGAAGGCGACCAGCCGGACGGTGGAGATGCTGCGGCGGTGGCGCGCGGCGCGGGCGCGGTTCCCGCCGAACCACGAGCAGGCCATCTTCAACGAGATCAAGCACGAGCTCGCCCGGGACCTAGGCGCGCGCGTCCGGTTCCTCGATACGGCGCGCTTCGGCGGCTTTTGCCGGATCTTCCACACCGACATGGCTGCGGCGTGCACCATGCACGCCAACTGCTGCTTCGGGCTCGCTAACAAGCTGCACGACCTCAGGGACGTGCTCGGCCAGTGGAAGAACTACACGGGCCTGACGCCGCAGGAGAAGAAGAGCCAGAAGTTCACGTGGAAGGATCCGGCCAAGTGTGGGACTCCGGACAAAAGGGACACATGATGAATACGAGAAATGCACTATATAACTACAACAGCAAGCGGGAATCAAGCGAACTAGATCAGTTGGTTATGCTGTTATGTTAAAATCTATCCAGTCGAGTTTAAGTTTTCGAATGTTTGTATTTTTTTTTTGAATTTAGATTTTATCAGCATTATTCTTTTTTTTTAAGAAAATGTATTTGGTTCCTTGCGAACGTCCTGACTAGGCTTCGTGCGTGTAGATGCATCTGAATGTTTGGATGCCTGGGTGAAGGTCTGGGCTTGTTCCTCAGCGTGCAGAAGCAGCCATCGCCTGACACTTAGAAAACAAGAATTAAATGATATTAGCAAATAATTAGCATATTTTGCAGTACCGGTTTGTTGCAAAAATAAATTGAGGCTTAGAAAATAAGTATTGTAAAGTCTAAGCAAAGTAAATATTATTTTTGTTCTTGTCTTTTCATTTTAATTTTAATACGAATTACCAAATATCTTAGTCAATCAATTAAACACTCAAATTCAGTAAACACGAACAACTATTGCATATTCAGTCTTGATGCCTACTTGCTGGCTGTAAGATTTCTTGTAGCCTTCTTACAGCCCACTCATACAACAATGAGCTATTCACTATTAATATATGTCCCACTTGTCTCTCTCACAGAGTTTCTTGGTTCCTGTGCCTAAGCTGGCTGTAAGGTTACAGCCTGCTTCTCCTCTCTCTCCTCCATTCTCTCCTCCACCTAAGCATTTAGCCAGCTTACAGCCCACTATAATACTTGCTTTTAGGCCCTGTTTAGTTCCCCACCCAAAATTTTTTCATCCATCACATCGAATCTTTGAACACATGTATGGAACATTAAATATAGATAAAAAATAAACTAATTACACAGTTTAGTTGAAAATCGCGAGACGTATCTTTTAAGCCTAGTTAGTCCATGATTAGCTTTAAGTGCTACAGTAACCTACATGTGCTAATGATAGATTAATTATGCTTAATAGATTTGTCTTGCAGTTTCCAGACGAACTATGTAATTTGTTTTTTTATTAGTTTCTAAAACCTCTCCCGACATCCTTCCGATATATCTGACATCCAAAAAATTTTCATCACCAATCTCAACGGGCCCTTAGCCGTCGGCGGTGGCTTGCGAGTTTCCGACCGCTGTCGGCAGCGGCGAGCAGGGAGCAGCAAATCAGGCATCTGCCCTCCGCGGAGCGACAGTAAAAACTTCACGATGTCAGCTGTATTTTGTTGTCGCTGTAATGCTGCTCTACTCAGTTCTGATTTCGCCTGCACCGGGCACCGCGGCGAACCTTCCAGCGGGTCTGGACGCCGACCTCAGCCAGGTTTTCCTCTCTAGCCTTCCATTTTTTTTCCCGAGCTAGTCTGGCTGGCGTAGTTCTGGATCTGCAGGCCGCCGGTTGCCCTTGGTCAATAAATTTTAATCCTTTTTTTCTTTATTTATTATGGGAGGATGCACTAGGAAGACCCCACAAATTCCAATCTGTTTAAAGTTCATATATACTCAAATCCGATCAGGATACGATTTTTTCCCTCTATATATGTTTTCCCTGTTATAGTTCCCTTGTCGCATGTTAGAATCGGGCGCTCATAGCTGATTATATATTCATCTAAATACACAGGGGCAGAGCAGATTGAATTCGATTAGCACAAACAGTGGACCCGTATGATCCACACGCAACCCAAACGGATCCGTCGGACGGCGGCGGTGCCAGATTTCGCCGGCAGTAGCAGCCACATCCCTAATGACATAATCTTCTTCCAAATTCTCATACTGCTTCCTGTCAAGTGCCTTGTGCGCCTCCACTCCGTTTGCAAGAGTTGGCGCGCCGCTATACTCAGCACTCATTTTATCCACTGCCACCTGGAGCATTCCAGGACTAGATTGTCAATGGTTGTCATGCCCCGAAGGTACGAGGTGTACCATAAGAAGTTTGGCCTTCTTGGTGTCAATTTCTACAGTTCCCAGCCTGGGCAAAGCAAGGTTGCCAAGCTCATCCTACAGAAGAGGTGTCCAAGAGGGATCCCAGTGTTCAGCATGCCCCTGCATTGTGATGGAATCATTCTGATCCCTTGCACGACGGGACGGATATTTCTGTGTAACCCAACAACCAGAGAGTTTGTTGAATTGCCACGTGGAAGCTGTAATGTCGCCGGGGGGGCATAGGGTCGCCTTTGGTCGTGACCCTTGTACTGGCAAGTATAAGGTTGCTAGGCACTTCTTCCGCTCATACGCCGAAACCCCACAGGAAGATGGGGAAGGCACGATTCTAGAATACAGTGCTGGGCATGAGATCTTGACCATTGGTGCTGGAGTAGATGCATGGAAATGGAAGGCGACCATGGATCCACCTTATGCTATCAATGCCAGGACTCCAATTTGTCTTCCTGGGTTATTCTATTGGAGCGCTCTCCACTCCATCACGGGCCATGGCCATAACAAGGTCAGTTCACATGTTATCCTTCAGTTTAGTTTGCATGATGAAACATTCACCGTGCATCCCAACCCACCATGCAGGGTTTTCTAAGCAACAATGACACGTAGTGCGAGCTTGGTGGCAAGTTATGCTATGTCCACTCTTCCTCACCATGGAATGTGGACATTTGGTTGGCAGAGGATGGACCAAACCTTGCTTGGCTTGCCGTCTCCGCTTGCCCCTGCCAAGGCTGTTTACCGTTTTTGCTTGTGCTTCGGCTGATAGAGACAAGATATTTCTGTCCATTGATGCCAGTTACCTCTTGAAATGTGATCTACGTAATGGATCAGTTGAGAAAATAATCGACATGGCAGACTTGGTGTACGACAATCAGGATGGAACAAAATTCTGCACGGGTGTGCATTCTGTTGTACACTACATGGTTCCTTGTGTGGAATCACTTTTGCGTATTAGACCATGGTAATATTGAGCAAGCAGATATTGTATGGGATCAATAATAGCTGTAAGCTTAGATGCACCTTGGTGAGTTTGTAAGAACACTATTATTAATCTATGATTGACTTATGTTGATTCTTGTACCGACATTCCATTTCTTTGCATTCAGCATCATCTGATTATCATGTTTTTACTTGTGACAGCCCTTGTGGAGAAATGGTGAACCAAAAAGTAATGTTCATCACTTCATCTAATCCATTCTACTGTATGTGGGCTAATTTTCGGACACTTGGACCAAAAGGTAATGTTCATCTGATCCATTCTACTGTATGTGGGCTAATTTTCGGACACTATCCAGCAATGCAAGGTACGGTACCTGAATCTCAGTTTTTATGGCTCTGAGCCTGAACGACTTGGGATTGATCTGAACTGGAACCAGGAGGAGCCAAACGAGTTCCCCGTCCTGGCCCAGGAGCTGCCGGAGGTGGCCAGCATGCCCGGGCGGACGGTGTTCCTGACGTCGGTGAATGAGTCGTGGGCGCCGCCGATGATTATTATTGCTGGGCCCGTTTGGTATCAGAGAATGAGACTCCCTCGAAAGAATCCGATGGGAACGATTAGGCCTTGTTTAGTTTGCGAATTTTTTTGATTTCGACTACCCTAGCATTTTCATTTGTATTTTGATAATTATTATCCAACCATAAACTAACTAGGCTTAAAAATATATGATTAATTATTTTTTATCTATATTAATGTTCTATGTATGCGTTTAAAAATTCGATGTGATAAGAAATCTTGACATTTTTTGAGAACTAAACAAGGTCTTAGCTTAGTTTGTATAAGCAAGTAAACTAGATTGGTTTCTGGGCCTGGAATGAGCTAACCGAGCGAGCCCTTAGTGAAAACCTTATGCATGTATAATATGTCATAAATTATGGTAATGCTATCCACAGGTGTCCGACGCCCATCTTTCTTCTGGACGGACGTGGCTCGTGCTCATCCACTTACTCTCCTCGTCTTATCATCATCCATGTCATCCTCATCCTCTTGCCCCATGGGAGCGCTACCCGCTCTATATCGAGACGCTCACCACCAGACGTCGTCCCCGTGCTAGACTGCTCGTCGGCGCACGCCCTCCCGATGCTCGCGCAGTGCTGCCCCTGCCCTAACTGCTCCTTCCCCGGCCCCAATGTCCTCCTTATCGGTGGCTCCTTCCTGTACCTCGGCTCCCTCCTCCCTACTTAGCGACGCCCTTTCCCCTTTGGATTCCTGCAAATCCGGTGGCCATGGTGCTCCCTGATCTCTTCTCTTTTCCCCATGTTTTATTTATGTCATTCAATTGTTTTAGAAGCTTTTAGAGGTATGTTGCAGTAAATTATATCGATGTTGTGAAAGTAGATTGACGATGTTGCACTTTTTTTGTAATAATACTTTCCAAATTGTTTCGGTTGCTTTTAGTCTTACGTTGTAGCAGTTGGTCCATGTTGCAATTCATGGTGTTTTCAGCTACTTCAACCTAATGTTACAGTAGTTGTTTCATGTTGTTGCAATATTTTGTTCATAATGTTTCACCTATTTTAGCCTATTGTTGCAGTAGGTGTTCTGTGTTGTTGCACTTGTTTTTATTCTTGTTGTAATAATTTGGTCATGGTGTTTTAGCTATTTCAACCTAATATCGCAGTAGTTGTCCTGTGTTGTTGCACTTGTTTTTATTCAAGCTTTTTATGTTGTTTGGCCCGAGAGGGACGAGCCGAGTGGATGAGGCCTTGAGGTTCGCATTTTGGAAGTTAAACTACGGAGCAAGCAGCGGAAGTCCGTGCCCTACGCGTTTTATGGCAAGGTCATTGGGAGGGGCTCTGTTTCCACGATGCAATTCGTTTGCTTGGGAGGTGGCACTCTGTCACGGCACACAACGCTATGGGCAGGTCATGCCTTGCGGAAGGGTTGATGGGGGAAGGCGTTGCTGCCGCAACCGTGCCACACGACATAGATGATAGACAGGAGGTGGTGCTTCGGGGAGGGGGGGGGGCATGCGAACTAGGAAGGGGTGTTGCGAGGTGCGTGCTGGAGGAGTGCGGACTGGGAAAGCGGATGAGGTGGGTCGAGCTCTTTTGAGGGGCGTCCGCATGCTAGTGCCCGGATCGGATGTCCGGACGCTAGCAATTCCGCATAAATTACTGTAACAAAAATTTTGACATTTCAACTATGAGCGGCAAATGAAATTCGTCGTGGAAATAAACGTTTGTCTTCAAGTCTCTCTGCTGTGGGAGACTTGTTTGGATGCACCTAAAAACTCAAAACTTTACAAGATTCTCCGTCACATCGAATCTTCGGCATATGCATGGAACATTAAATATAGATAAAAAAGATAACTAATTGCACAGTTTAGCTGTAAATTATGAGACGAATTTTTTAAGCCTAGTTACTCCATGATTAGATAATATTTGTCAAATAAAAACGAAAGTGCTACAGTGTCAAAATTCAAAAAGTTTTTGGATCTAAACAAGGCCTAAGAGTAATCATCCTAGCAGCCTGTATTGTGTTGTAAGGCCTTGTTTAGATGCACCCAAAAACCCAAAACTTTACAAGATTCCCCATCACATCGAATCTTGTGGCACATGCATGCAACATTAAATATAAATAAAAAAGATAACTAATTGCACAGTTTATCTGTAAATCACGAGACGAATCTTTTAAACCTAGTTGCTCAATGATTGGTCAATGTTTGTCAAATAAAAATAAAAGTGCTACAGTATCAAAACCCAAAAAGTTTTTGAATCTAAACGAGGCCTAAGTCGATAAACGCGCACGTCGAATCCTGGAATTTTCTTCTTTGTACTGCAAACCATAATTCAGGGTAGTCCAAAGGTGAAGCTTTAGCTTGCAAATATTCTTCGAAACTACTGCCTGGATCATCGTCGACAAGTAGAGCCGGACTGTATGCCTGGATCGTTGAAACATCATAAGCAATCAGGCAACCTGCGCCTGCGCCGGCCAGTCTACTACGTACGTTTATTACACCTGGGGCACGAGGAAAAAACGCACATCCGTGTGGACGTACGCTGCTGGTTGCACTCGCGCGTCAAACCGTGGCGTGGCATGGCGGAGCACTCGTCTTATTGGTTTCCTTGACACATCAAGTCCACGTACGACACCTGACCAATGCAAAGCAAAGCCCGGCGTTTAATAAGTAGACACGTCCTTGGAACAGTAGCCGGAATGAAACAACGAGACAGCACACACACATACTAGCCCAGCAAATGGCCATGGGTCTGGGGTTTCGGATGAGCAAGGAGGCGGCGGGCAGCCACGCGGTGTCGTTCTTCCTCGGCGCGGCGCTGCCCACTGCCCTGCTCTTCTTCCTCGCGTCCGACCGCCTCGGCGAGGGCTTGTCCACCATCTCGCACAACTGGGGGAACGGGCCGTCGGGCGACGACGATGCAAATGATGAGGTAACGTGCACGTAAATGATGTATTCATGAGCCACATGCTGTTTGCTGCAGTCTTCTGCATATATATATATATGCCACCACAGGTCATGTTCAAGGGCCTAGCCGAGCTGCTACCGAGGGTTGCCATGGACGACAGGACGGTGATCATCACGTCGGTGAACGAGGCATGGGCGCAGCCGGGCTCCCTGCTGGACCTCTACCTTGACAGCTTCAAGAACGGCGAGGACACCGCGCACCTCCTCGACCACCTCCTCGTGGTCGCCCTCGACGCCCGCGGGTTCCACCGCTGCCAGGCCGTGCACCCCTACTGCTACCTCCTCAACGCCACGTCCGTGGACATGAGCTCCGCCAAGCCGTTCATGAGCCCGGACTACCTGGAGCTCGTCTGGACCAAGCTCGTCTTCCAGCAGCGCGTGCTGGAGCTCGGCTACAATTTCCTCTTCACGGCAAGATGATCATGCATTCTTCCGGCCACCAAGACTCGCAATTTCTTCGATATCTTTAACCAATTAACAATCTTATTAATTTATGACTACACTGACGACACTAATTAATCTGCAGGACTGCGACATGGTATGGTTTCGCAACCCGTTCCGGCACTTCCCCGTGTATGCAGACATGAGCTGCTCGTCGGACGACTTCAAGCCGTCGCGGGCGCCGCTGGACAACCCGCTCAACACCGGCCTCTACTACATGAAGACGACGAACAGGACCATCGAGATGATGAAGTACTGGCGGGCGGCCAGGGAGAGGTTCCCGGGGCAGCACGACCAGGCGGTGTTCGTCAACATCAGGCACGAGCTCGTCGGCAAGCTGCAGGTCAGGATCGAGCCGCTGGACACGGTGTACTATGGAGGGATCTGCGAGTACCACGACGACCCGGAGAAGGTCTGCACCATCCACGCCGACTGCTGCGTTGGGCTGGACACCAAGGTGCACGATCTCATGGCTTTTGCCGCGGACTGGAAGAACTACACGAGCCTGACGCCGGAGGCGAGGCAGAAGGGCAAGGGTGCTTTCAAGTGGACGTACCCGACTAGGTGCCGGGATTCCATAGGTTGGCGTAAGCCTTGATGAGGGAGCGCAATCTCAAGTGGGTAACATGAGCCATTATATAATATATCTTTTAAAACACAATACAGACACTCAGAAATATGCACGTGTATATACTAGGCAATATGGCCCAGGCGCGGTAGTAAGAAGCACAGCCCAGTCATCACCTAGCTCGACGTGCTGGCACCGTCCGGTCATAGTGTCGTGCTTGGGCCGTCATGTCGGTCCATAGTACCGGCCTAGGCAAGGCACGGATAATGTGCTAGCATAATGTGGCCCGATAAACCCTAGCCATCGGATGCTTTCAGATGATTCTGTGGCCGTTAAGTTAGAGTATATATATAACACCAAACTCTAGCTCTTCTCACATATTCCTCCTAGTAGCCGTCATCTCTCGATCTCTCTTATCCTCCATGTCGCGCCTCATCCCTGTGTCCGACTCATCCCGTCTAGCTTGGCTTCTTCACCAATGCTCCTATCCTTCTTGTTCTCCCGTCTGCTCGATGACGCGGTAGCCTTCGTCGCCGCACGGCAACCTCGGCGCACCAGCGTGGACGAGCTGGGCAGTAACTCGAGATGCGCTCGCGGCTAGGGACGTGTCCTCGCGGCACTGGCGCTCGGCCGAGGCACGCGACAAGGGCGAGCTCGTGCGGCCATGGCAACGGGCCGGCACAAGCCCCACAGGCCATTGTGCGCCATAGGGCCGTGCCTGGGCCGATGTTGGCATAGCGCCACCATGCCCCATCATGTCGTGCCTCGCCGTGCCAGTGCCGTGTTTTGGCCATATGTACACGTGTATCCACACCTCTATACATACTACTACAGACAGCATTTCTAGTGACACCTACAAATGGTTCGTAGGGATGGCTTGCGGCTGCAGATAGTTTGTATATAGTTGTGGACTATATATAAAAAATTGGTCTATTGTCCATGGATTATAAATTGAAATTGTCAACCTACTAGGTTGGGCGGGTTCTCAATCTCAACTAAGCTAACCAATGCAGTGTCTGTTAGTACAAGTATTGGATATCAAGTGACAACAGCGGTCAAATGAACATATCTAATCGTTGGCAATGTGGTTAATTTTTTTTATATGACCATGTGACACGAGATATTAAACAAATTACTGCACTTTGTTTTTGTTTATTTCTTTTTGGTTCACTGCATTTCATTAATTTACACTACAATGTTGAACTAAGAGTAAAATACACTGGCGGCCCTTTAACTTGTCAGCCTGTGCCATTTTGGTGCATGAACTTGCAAACCTGAAAAATAACCCCTAAACTTGTCCGTCTGTGCCACTTTAGTCCATGAACTTGCAAACGCAAAACAGTGGCCCCTGAACTTGTCGGCCTGTGCCACTTTGGTCCATAAACGTGTAAAGGCTCTTTCAACGCGTCAACAAATATTTATTTATTTCATAACTAATTATTAATGAAATGCTAAATTCATGAAATGTTTTGTGTAGCCTCTTCATGTGTAC
>Ga0182004_10001721_pt1 | contig 16402 bp, 9 predicted proteins | sample Sormic07211540_1_FD_120479 | JGI IMG/M metagenome (GOLD analysis project Ga0182004, IMG submission 120479) | Endophyte microbial communities from Sorghum bicolor roots, Mead, Nebraska, USA - 072115-40_1 MetaG | ecosystem: Host-associated > Plants > Roots > Unclassified | place: USA: Nebraska...
GGAGTCCTCGCCGTCGGCTCACTTAAGCCACCAGCACGTACAAGGCGTAGATGATCCCCGGAATGTACCCCAGTACGGTCAGCAAGAGGTCGATCCAGAACTCCACCTGCATCATCCATCCATCCATCGTTCACGCTCACCGTCCAAATCAGGAGAAGAGCACAAAGACACTAGGAGCCTATGTCCTCGAGGAGAGTGAGAGTTGCACTTACGCCGCAGCCGTAGCGCAGGAAGACGCCGACCGGCGGGAGGAAGATGGCGAGGAGCACCTCCAGGAACGTCGCCGACGCCATTGCCTCTGTGTCTCACGATGCGCCTTCTTTCTCTGAAGGGGAAGAACCGCCTGGAAACTGTGTGTGCCTGGCGAAAGGTGGCACGCGCCCCGTTTTATATAGAAGAAGAAGCGTACTTGGAGAGGGGGTTTCCATTTCTCGCAAGGAGTAGCGAACTGCTCTGATTCTACTAATTCCACCGGGACGGACAGAGGGTGTACGTGTCCGCGGCGGGTGGCACGCGGCGGTGGCGGTTTCGCCCCACGTCGGCGGTTCTTCCGTGCGGGACTTGGGGTGCCCCCAAGGCCCCGCAACTGCACAGATCATCACATCACACGCCGGTAAACTCTGCTTTCAGTGGCCTCTTTCTAGTGTCTTCTCCAGTCCGTGGATGAACCTTCGGCGTTCGGCGCGATCTGCCTGATCTTGGTGTCAGCGTCTGCTTGGCTGGCTGCTTCCTGGTTAGGATCGTAACTGCCTCTGCAGTTCCAAACTTAAATTTCTAAATTCAATACACACAAATTGCTAAACTCAAATATAAATAAATTCATTAATGGTGTACAATTCAATAAACCTTGGAACTAGAATTTTTTTCATTGTGATAGTTTTGAAAACACACGTAGAAACATCTATAAAAAAGTATAGATACGTACAGTACAGAAGAGTTATCCAAGACAGAGGGAAAACTAAAGAAAAGAGGTGAGAGCTACGACAATAGCTACAAGGCAAGTACGACAATAACCACATGGCGATGATGCAATGTGGGCTTGTTTGGTTAAGGACTGGTCAGAGTTGTCTGGCCCAAGAATCACTATCAGACATCGGATTTTCCATGCCTAGATAGATGCATAGCCATAGCTCGCTCAGGACCCTATGAGAGCAAGCTCAATAATAGAGCCAAGTGTTTGGCTATAAATCAAGTGATTAAAGCCAATTTATACAATAAGTTGTCTGATACTTGTCTCTAAAACACATTTTCTTTCCTATTCCTTCTCACAACACTTACTATTTGGTCCCACTACTACCTATGCATCCGTGCTCAGCTTGGTGCTTACATAAGAGCCAAACTATCATCTCTCTCCTCTTTCTCTCCTCCACATCAACCTTAGCTTGGCTATAAGAGATCCTACGCTATTTGCACGAGCTAAATTGCTAGTTTTGGGTGGTTTAAAGACAAACCCCAAATGCCTGCCTTGATTGTACTGTATATATATTGTATGCATACATACAGCGATGCATATGTTCTTCAGTTCTACCAGACAGATGTGGACACATTACACATGCCTAATCTATGACATACTACTGAGTACTGACATCCCATGTACAGCGCGTCGGGCTTCTGCCGCCAATACCCCGCCCCCAACGGCGATAGGCTGTCAACGGAATCAATGGTCCGTCACATAAAACTAGCAGTCTAGCACTACGTGCAGCTCCCCACGGCCACTATCTCGTCTTTGAGCGTCTTCTTGTTGCCCTCGTGCTTGCTCCCGGCCTTCCCGGGCTTTTTCAGCGTCTGCGATGAAGCAACGCCTCAGCTAATTCATCAGGGCATCACAGGTTCAATGAGAAGCAAATATGTCCAGGCACGGCGCGGGAGAGCGTGCTTAGAGATACTGACCTTCTTGAGCAGCATGTCGGTCTGCCGCTCCATCTCTCGGATCTGCTCCATGGTCATGCCGTACCACTCGTCGATCCACGCGAAGCACAGCCGGTGGCATGCCAAGAACAGCGCCCTCTCCCCCTGTGTGAACGAAACGCACACACTGCATTAGCGCCGAGCTTCTGGATCCTCTCGACAAAGAGAGGTAAAAACTCTGAACTTCTGAACATCGTGGCGCCCTGCTTGGCTGGCAGGTGCAGGCTGACTGACGAACTGACGAGGTGCTCTTATTCATTCAGAGAATGCCAATCTAGCAGCAAGGCGTGATATATCGGCATACCGCAATGATGCAATCTTCGAGCCGTTCGCCGAGGCCCCATATAGGAGCATCCATGATCAGCAGCTTGTATGTGGTCATCACCGGAACGCACGAATCCTGCAGAGAGAACAGCATGTACTTACATATGTGATAACGTGATATGTCACTTGACAACAGCAGTACCAGGCTTCTGAACGGCACCATTGTCCATTGGGCATTGGCACATATACTAATTGAGAAGAAATCTGTGTTGCTCCATACCATCCATCCCTTCAGAAGAGGGCCTCGTTCTGTTCGTTGTGACTTGAAGGTTGTCAGGTCGACATTCGGAGCACCGATCACCTTACTCCAGTAGTCTCGTGATATAGATGCGATGTCGATGATCTCAACTTCTCTTGCGGCTAATTGCTCACTGGTCAAATTGTGCACCTGGTGCACATTAGTACACTCTTATTAGTACCTCTGATATTCTTCTCATTTTCTGAGACTGGGATTTTCAAGTGTGGTTATTAAAGAGAACTGACATTTTCAGAGCAACCGTTGTCAGGTCTGGTTACAGTGTCAATGGTGAGTGAACATTTGCTGAAAAGTGGGCACTGATGACAAATGACGAAGAAAGCCAAGTTAGCCTGAAGTGTTCAGTTATCAATGTAAGCTGAGGTTTTGAGTAGCACTTCTGAATACCTTGATCACTAGTGTGCGAGTCAGAGTAGATGGAGTTCACGCCATACATGAAAAGACAATGTAACAAGTTGAGCGCACATTCTCACCCACTGAGTATTACATTACTGTGTCTGTTCTAAAATGGCCAAAGTGAAAAATTGCTAACCTGTTCTGCTCTTTGGAAATGCACACCAAGAGTCCTCATGCACTGTGAGAGCGCTGGAAGGTGCAAAGCCCTTCATCCATGATGGAATTTTGCTGCACACAGTTTCGATTTTATTCGTTGTCAAGGTTCCTCACAAATGTTTATAAAATAAGCATCGATGTACTCAGAAAAACATTAATTAAAAATTATGCTTCTGAAATAGTTATAGAAAATTTAACGTATGTATGCAGTTCATCATAAAAGTGGCTGTAGTTTAGTGGTGAGAATTCCACGTTGTGGCCGTGGAGACCTGGGCTCGAATCCCAGCAGCCACAAGTTTTTTTTCTCTTTTCTTCCTAATTTTTTAATCTAAAAATAAGATACATACAAACCTCCGTAAATGATAAGCCCAGCAGCCACATCATTTCTCTTTTAAAAAAAAAATCTAAAAAGAAATTACATACGAACCTCTGCAAATGATAAACTTTTGAGGTAAATTGCCCCTTGCCAAGCTTCTCATCCTCAAATGGGACTTGCCGCAGTACTTCTACACCCTCCTTGCTATTTGTGTTTTGCTGCTCCATCTTCATGATGGTGTAGCTCAAGCCTATTTCATACTGTCACACGAGGATTCAGCTTTATCAGTTCATTTGCCAACTCAAATACAGGAATGCGAAAGCATGATTTGAAAACTTTCTATTTTGCTCTTGGTTCTTGGATCATCATACCTCTTCCATCGACATGGGCATGACGATCCGGCTTTGCGCAAGATTGAAGTCAAGGTATAAACAATTTCATACAGAAAACATAAACATGGGTAAAAAAGACTGTTAACACAAGAACTTGGGGAGGATACAACTCTTTGATCTGAACCATGGCAAACGTAGTACCAAGCAAGACCAGCAATTCTGATGGTTTTCTGAGTTGCTACTGAGAGGGAGGGGGAGGAAGGCTCTTGCCTGTTTTCCTGTTCTTATGTTGTTTGTTTTTTGAAGAAGTTCTTATGTTGTTTGTTGCTTGAAGAAGGCAATGGACGTAGCGGAGGAACAACTTTTAATCTTCAAACTTCTTATTACGCTAATGCCCTCCTATAGATGTGGAATCCTGTTCTCCCAGCATTGCACAATACCTGAAATGCTACTCACAAAAGTTCAGACTTTGGAACTGGCAAAACGGATTTTATCTATAAAGTGCTAAACTGAAGTTGTAGGAGGACAGATGTGCAAAGAACCCTGAAAATGGGGCTGGTCTACATCAAACGAACTGTGAGGTGGGTAGTTTACGAACGTCACTGGTTACCTTTATGAGTACGTATCTTGCAGCTGATGGAAAAGGGAAGATGCTGGCATCCACCCGGCCGCCCACACAATTGTGCCCACCCCTTTTCCGTCCTTTCGCCAGGGGGAAAACACTTGGCCAGGAGGAATTTATGCCTTGAAAAGACACCGTTCTATCACGTACTAGTCATGAATCCTGGCTGTTGATTAGCGCAAGTTCGTTGCAAAAGGGATCGTCAATTCGCCAAACAGGCTTCAACACATGGCTTGTGAAATAGCAGCAAAGCGATTTTAAGCATGGACTAATGGTGTTAAATAGTCTAGCGTTTTTCTTTTTTGGATGACTTTGGAGAAGTTTCAGTTCAGTTTGTGCTCCTTAGGAATGTACTCATCAGCAGTTGAGAACCATCCGTTTCTCAAAGGAGATTGCTATTGCTCCATATGAAGATCCTGTGCCTGAAATTTCAAGGTAGGAGCAAGGTTCATCAGATTACTTTAGCTGCAAAAATCGATGTTTAATTTACTGAAGGTGAACTGCATCGTACGTATATATGCCCGGAAGCTTGCTGATCAAACAATCGTGGCTGGTGCAAGAAGGTAGTGGAAGAATGGGTTTGATTACTTGCAAACTATCATAGGTGGACTTGGTCGGCAACAGCTAACACCGACACTAAGCATTTTTTTTCACATGTTAGGTGCATATAAACACAAACAAAATAGCTTTGCATAACTGATAATGCCGTCTAAATGGCCGTCCTGGTTCGTCCTTAGCTTGGTGAACTTAATAAGAACAAAGCTTTAATTGCACAAAGCTTGCAGTGCTCTCTGGAATTGACATGCTATTGCATATTATTTTCTGCTGTGCAATATGTGGTAGCACGCAAGAGGGGGTGTTCAGACAAGATGTTTTTTTCGATAAGGTGCTGGACAGTACCATTTCTTCATTAGGTGCCTTGGACAGAAGATTCTAGTGGATATTCCATAATATACCGGTGGATGGTTCTTGTACCATTTTGCGTACTTTGTTCTTCTCCTCTATCACGTAATCGTTACAAAATAGCTCATTCGATAAGGTATCTCATTCTTTAGTACGTACAACTTAAACTTCTACTTACAATTAACATTTCATCCGATCCATACAGAAATGTGAGGTGGGTCCTTGACCAATAATTTATCTTACCTAAAATATATCGTCAATTGCTAAAATAATTAATATCTAAGCGCCACTTTGAAGACAAACCAATTAATGCAAGTTTTAAGTCCTAAATTCGCATATAATTTTACTAATGTTGGTCAAACTTTGTAAAATTTGACTATTTCTAAAGAGTAAGGGCTTATTTGAATGAGCTAAGGACTAGTTACTAGTTGGGCTAAAATTTAGTTCAGATTATCTAAGGTTGGCTAGCTAGTTAACTAACAACTAGTTATAGGCTTTAGCTAAACAATTGGCCCTCCTGTTTGAATACATTTAGACTAATTTTAGCTAATTTTTAGCTAACTAACAATTAGCTCTTGTATCAAACATTCTCCAAATATTGTACATGTTAGGTACTCCACTATGGTAGGGGTGTTGTCTAGTGTTAGTTTGATACTCCCTCCATCCCAAATTGTAAGTCATTCCAAGAATATTGGAGAGTCAAAGCATCTCAACTTTGACCAAAATTATAGAGAAAAATTACAAAAATTTATAACATCAAATAGATATAATATAAAAAATATAATTAATGAACAATGTAATGATACTAAGTTGACACCATAAATATTTTCATCTTATCATATAAATTTAGTCAAATTTGAGATGGTTTGACTCTCTAAGATTCTTATAATGACTTATAATTTGGAATGGAGGGAGTACCATCGAACAACTTTGGCGGACTTCTCATCATGAAGGGGAAGCTCGGCTTACAAGTATATATATGCTTCGAACACTCACTTCTCTAACTCAAGCCTGAATTCAAAGCAGCAATAGAGCCAGGAGGGATTGAGAATATCAGCCTCGGTTGTGTGTATATATAGGATGATGTTGTCAAAATGAGACCGAGGCCGCAGCGGTGAGCGGGCCCATATACGCTATTGGGCTTTGTGAGCCCACGAATAAATAACACACGGCCGACCAGAACTTGGTATAGACTTCTCACTAATACTATCTATCCCTGAATAAACCAATTACATAGTTATCTTAAATTTTGATATTTTTATGTGTTTTTTCTTGAATACAAATGAGTATGTGTATTATTGTATTAAGTAGATAGAGGTTTCAAATTTACAAGAACTTGCCAATGCCAGCACTACGAAAATTAGACGCTACATTAATGGAAAAATTTATGACACTGATGTCTAGATTGCCAAAGCAAATAATCTGTTTTTTTATCTTATGGAGGTGACAATTGAGGGTCAATGGTCTGGTAAAGTAAAGGTGTCGCTGAAGCTGGTGAGGGAATCCATCTAGATCCGCAATTTAAGGGCGAAGAACATTGAGGCTAACATGGGTCATGGCTACTCCTAGTTAATTTCTATAGAATTAGAACGCACTTCTGCAGTATGCTCTTTGCTCTAACCTAATTAGTTTCACTCTCCCTGCTGAAAATTATCTCAAGTGACTGCCACCATGGAGCCATTGTGGTAGTCCATAGCTGGCCTTTTGGCTACCTGCTCCGGTGGCAGCGAGGTGTAGGCGGCGTTTGGGGTTGTTGCTTCTGCATGGGGTGTTGACACCCCATTCTAGATAAGATGATGCATCATCATGAGTCCGTTCCTTAAATTTAGTGAAATGACTCCATTCCCTATACTAGTACTAATTATTAGCTTATGAGGAATGAGTTAATGATGCATCAACTTATTCTATTTCACAAATCAAACAAAAAAAGAGAAATGAGTAAATGATAGACCACTTCATTCCTCAAACCAAATACACACCCAAATGGATAGATATGGGTATGAATTTTCCACTTTTATGAATCATATACAGTGGAAACGGATAGTGCACAAGGTATGAGCACGCAAATGACTACTTCCTCCTTCCCGAAGAAGATGCGCAACGAAAACACAAACAAATATCGCTCAGTTACCACCATCATATGCCATCACGTCGTCCCACCCAAAGTTTCCAATAGATTGGGAGCAGCTCGCCTGACATTTTTGTTTCTCTTGGACATTATGCATGTACATCCAATGGACGTGTTTGGATGCATGCGGCGTGATTCCACGGTGTGGTAGCACACGCTGAACACCCTAACTTCTACCTAGCTAGGCTGCAGACCTCTAAAGTATACAGATCAAGTAGGGAACTTCTAGGAAGCCATGATTAAACAAAGACAGCTAGCACTTAACTACTACAGACTAAAAGTGGTGTTCAGAGCTTCTCGAAAAAAAAATAATGCTGTTCAGTGATTTGCTGGCACAGGTACTTCGCCGACGACGATGACCGCGTGCGTCAGGTAGTCGGACGACGACCGTCGTCGTCTATATGCAGTGCAGGTGCAGCCAGCTCGCATGGTTGGCATGCGAGACTTGTGGAAACCGTTAATAAGACGGCCTGCCGGCCGGCCTGCTGCCAGTCCAAATAAAGTACGCCTTGGAGATAGAGTTTGGCAGCCTTCTTTTGGTGTCGTCTGTGATGGCGAGCGAGGCAGCTAGCTCTGATGTTGTGCGTGTGCGCCGCAGTACGTCTCTGCTCACCTGTCACAGAAGAATGAAGGGCCGGGATGCGCCAGCAATGTTCCACGCAACGCAACACGCATGACGCATGCATGCGCCCACGAAAATCTATCACGCAGGGCAGCTCGATCGTGAATCGTGATGTATGCCGAATGAGGCTAGCAGGTGTCTGACGTGCCATACATGTATTGTATGGTAGACAGTTTTTAGCTAGTTCATTTCTTCAGATCGTATCGATCGATCCAGTAGTCTCTGCTTTATATATAGAAGAAGGTGTGTGAAACACCTTATGGTAGCGCATCTCAAGTACGTAGACGGTAGTCAAAAGTCGTGAACGGAGCTGGCTCGCATATCCGCACATGAACACCGCCGTTCGTTCGGGATCCATTTGAGCCGCGTCCGGCAACTGCCTAAAATCAGTTCGTGTAGCAATAGCAGTAGCACACACAAATTAGCTTAGACATGCTAGTAGTAGATAGCAAAGTCAACTCATGCTAACGCCATGCCCTCGTGGGCCGGGAGTACTCCTCAGTCCTCACTGTACTTGTTTGTATGATCTATCGTAACAAGTATTTTTCCTCAGCATCGTGACCATCTCGTCGTCATCAGCCGGTACTCCATATATATATCAGCCTATAACCTGTTCGTTGCGTAATTAATACGAAGTAAGATCATATAAGATGCATTCAAGAGCAAATAATCGTATTGACGGGGTGTATACTTGTTCGTTCATAATATAACGGCCGGCGACACAGCGTTATCTTGCAGCATCCGACGAGCTAGAAACGTTTGCCGTTCCTACACGGTTGCAGCACGTACATGTACTGCGGCTACTAGTATTTGTTATGCAAGTAGTACGAACTTGTAGTACTCGAGAGCTACCACAATGATCCATGCATCAGCTAGCTAGGTCCAGAGCTGGGCTTCGTGATCCGGCCACGTCGCCGAGTCCAGGTCCGAGTCGTAAAACGTCTGCTGGTACGCGGCGCCGAATAATCCGCTTGATCCGCCACCGCCGTCCATCGTCGTCGTCAGTGGCGACGACGGGTGCTGCTGCTGGTTGCCGCCGCGGCGGTTGGCCATCTCGACGCAGAAGAGGGCCAGCAGGTTGGCGTGCTGCGCCTGCGCGTTGAGCAGGTCGGCCTGCGCGCGCGCCAGCTGCACCTTGAGCTCGTTGGCCTGCTTCTGCAGCCGGCACACCGCCCCCGCGCACCCGTACACCGGGTCCCGCAGCCGCGCCTCCGCCTCGTACACCATGCTGCTCACCGCGTCCGCCCGCGAGCTCTCCGGCAAATCCTGCATGCAACGCGCGAAGCCGTAGATTATTATTAATCAACGTGCGTGCATGTCAGCACATTATTGCTGCATGCTGTCTCATGTCTGTGCATGCATGCCCACGTATACACGGCCACACCACACCACCGTATGTATGTATGTACCTGGAGGAGCTTGATGATGTTGCTGGCGCCGAACACGCGGTGCGCCGTGGTGAACTTGGCGGGCTCCGTCGGCGGGAAGTAGGGAGCCAGCACGCAGCCGTCGGCGCAGCGGCGGCGGAGGATCTTGCACGCCGCGCACGGGCTCAGGACGACGGTCGGGGGCACGTTGCCCACCACCTGCAGGACGGCGGGAGGAGGCGGCGGCGGTGGTGGTGGTGGCGAGCACGACGACACCCTCGACGGCGGCGACACGGAGCGACAGTAGTTATATTGCTCCGGCGCCGCCGTACTGCCCGTGCTCGCGTTGCCGTAGTCCATGACCGATCGATCGTTCGATCGAGAGGCCGGAGCAGCACAGTGCCTGCTACCTAGCTAGCTGTACGAGAGCAGAGGTGTGATAATGATCTGCCGCTAGCTGGTAAATCAGAAGTAAAATTTGGTGGTGTGGTATATATAGGGAGATCGATCGAGACGTGTCTAGATTTTTTTTCCCTCCATCTCTCCTACTCTACACGAGTGAGGCTCTTTTCCTTGGTGGAATATAATGCAGCTGATCGATTGACGCAGCACACAATGCTGACGATCAGGTCAACATCAATTCAGTTACGGTTTACTAGTAGTACGTCCGTGCTGTGCTTGTGCTTGGCCAAGTTTGGCAGGTTTTGAACTCTGCTTGGAGCCAAGGGATGGTTAGACGTGCATTATTTGCTATATATATATAGTCAATTACTACCATGCATGTCACTCATGCCTTCTTCTTCGTGAATACTCTACTATATTAGACTAGTGCCTGGAACTAGTCCGATCGGCATGTATTTTTTTTCGTACATGTATGTCTGCTAGTTTACAAAACCAAAACATACGCACGGCTGATTTCGAAATGCATGTTTTTTTGTCTCTTGTATGTAATTCTTCCACAATGCCGTATTTCGAATTCGAGGCGAGGTGACCCGAAGGCCAACTCCGTAGAAATGCTGGTTTGAAACCAAGACCTTATTGTTGCTGGTCGTTATTGCGTGGCGGGCTGGCGGCCCTAAACGTACGTACGTAGGCGGTAGGAACCAAAAAAAGAAGTATCAATCATCTACACAGGTCTAATTAATGGCCGTCGTCGCGTTAATTAGCTTGAGTAGTCATGCAAAACATGAGCATATATATTCCAGCCATCTGTCGGGACGTCGTCCATAAACAACGAGACTGGTGGTAGTATGCAAGTCAGACAGAGTGGCCATGGAAATCAAAGGGAGCATGACCTGCACGTTAGGCAATAATAATGGAAGAATACACCTCAAACTCAAAAGGCGTGCTAGGACTGTGCTCTTGGTGTATCCATACCGTCCTTGCGTATATGCAACTGCAATGTTGGTGGTTTTCAGGCTGGAAGAATCTCAAAAGCTTTCAGCCCAGTTACAAGCACTACTACTGGTCATCCTGGACTATCTTTGTCTAAATATAGCAGCCCAAATATGTTACCAATCGAGGCAGAGGATAATATATGCTACCCATAGATAAAGCATGTGTTTAGCTGACGATGATCAGTGATCAGTTGATCACCACAAGTGGAGTGTTAGATGATGATCACAAGTTCACAACACAGCGTTCAGTCAGAAACTCAGAACCAAGAGATGATTCGAGGTAGCTCATCCTTTGTTCCTGGCATGATTTTGGCGATCGTTGCATATATGCGAGCCTCCAGTTTTGCTGGAGACGTCGTCGTCTTCTTTGTAATAATCAAGCACAATTCTTCTTGTCGACGATGGATATATGACATAAGAGCATAATAGTCGCAAGCGAATCCAGAACTCTTATCCCATGCATGTCAAAGGTCCTGCTTCGAGAGCAGGACTTTTCCCACTACAGCGTCTGGAGATGCAGTTGACCGACACGGACTTGGCCGCCCGCTACATTGCAAATTACCTGACGCATCGGTCAGAGCGTGGGGCGCACTCGTTCGGCGCGAGACAGCGACTACTCGGCATCCATTTTCCGGTCTCTTCCAAAACACCATATCAAATCGTTTTGAACAATTCAGCTAGCAGCAACGCGCGCGTGTTCTGTGTTCGGTCCGCTCGTTGTGAGTTTGGGAAAAGGATAAGCGGAGGGGAGCGCGCGCCATGCATGTCGCGCGAGCGCAAGGCGAGCGAGATAGGGCGGCATGGCATGCGTTAGGCAAGAACTGGGCAGAGTCAACATTTCTTCTCGCTCCTTTTTTTTTTTAAATGCAGGAGAGCTGTATCTGTACTGTACTAGCTAGAGAGATGGGTTGGTCCCCAAGCAGGATCCTCACTCGTACCAAATATGAGTGACAATTATACAAACTCAAAACTCTTGTACATAACGAACTAAAATAACTTGACTTAGGTCAGCTGTCCTAGATTGCAAACGTCACACCTAGTGCAAGCAGTTTCTTGGCACCAGCCATAGACCATAGGCTATGGTCGTCTTTTAGACTGACTCTAACAATTGAAACTCAAATTAGAGACCCAATACACAATTTAGGTCATGTACAGTAAATGGATCAAACCCCAAAACTTGCCCTTCTCCAATAGAGGTTCGAGACCCAAATCAAAGCAAGCTCCATGCATTTGTCAAAAAAGAAAAAAACACGCTCCAGGACGAGCTCCGCCGCACGCCTCCAGGCCGCGCCGCCCCTGCGCGCCTCCTGGCTCCACCATGACTCCAAGCAGCTGCGGCCACGCCGCTCTAATCGGAGGTGGAGGAGAAGGGGGGAGGGAGGGTGGAGGCGGAGGTGGCGGAAGCAAAGGAGCACGTCGTCGTCGTGCTCACGAGCCGGCCAGTGGAAATTTTTTGGGTTTTGTTTCGGTAGGTAGATAAAATGGGTTATGTGATTGTGTCATCTGTTGATAGTTGTTTTCAGTAGGCAAAAGTACTATGCAGGACATATTTTGGATATAGGTTGCATCATTGGAGATAGTCTCAGCTCGCACAAATTTGTGTTAACCAAAGGAGAAGTCCCCTCAAACACAAACATGTTCCTATGTTTCTAAATAATCTAGGCTCTACTTCTCGCTCTTGAACGGGTGCTATTTATATTGTGCTGCTGGGAATTGAATGTTATCCATGTTTTTTTATTGAGCGGGAGAATGTTATCTATGTTAATTTAAGGAAAAGATTTAAATAAATCATGCTCGCTACCTTCTTGTGATTCGGTCGAATGGAGCCTGGTTATGAATAATTCTTCTGTATTTAGTTTGTCTATGTTTCTAATTTTGTTATATTTTAGATCTGCGACAAATACTCGAGAATAAAAATCCTAGTTTGATTTTGAATAATTGATAAAATTTATTGGACTAATCCTTTGTCTAAGTGTATGCATGGATAAGATAGGATGGTTCAAAGTCCAAGTGGTGGAGCAAGATTCTATGGTGATGGAGGTGACCAAAAGATAGATTAAGTGCTCCAACTTGAAAAAGAAGAAAGAAAAAAATTAAAATTCCATAGAGATCAAGACAAAGGTATTGATAGAGATTTTGTTTTGCCAATCAAGACAATATATAGAGTGTGATTGGGTTTGATAGATAACCAAGATGGGCGATCTCAAAGTGAATATGGTTATCTAGTACCACTAGGTGTTTTGACTCCATGCATTTGCATTAGGATCTAGTGTGTGCTAACATCCCTTGGAAAGCATGTTTGTGAAATGCTAACTTATGTATACAAGTATTGGAAACTTGGTGGAGTTACGTTTGCACAAATGATGAGAAAAGGAAGAGAACGGGTTCAGACGCTGATGTCGTGGGCGTCGGACGTGTCCGGTACCTAACCCTAGATGCAGGTCGACACTGCTTCCTACACTGGATGTGCCTGCATCACTATTCATCATATGGCAAGCAGAGGCAGTCGCATCGGACACTAGTGACTGGACGCGTCTGGTGTCCTTTTGGTTGCTCTCTGTTTGAGGAAATAATTCTTCGGATGTCTAGATGAGTCGCCAGCTCAGGGAGCTCTATGAGTAGGACAGGACGCTGTTAGCGCCGAGTCCGGTCAGCAACGGCCACTGAGGTAACAAGCGCGTGAAATGAGCTGTTAGGTGCCAACGGCTACTTTTAAACGGCTAGTGACATGCGACAACTATCTGTGCACCGAACGCTAGGCCGGTCAGTGGTAGTCGTATGGTGTGGGCGCGATCAGCCCAATGAAAAGGCCAACCAGTATGAGAGGCTTGGAGCTCTATAAATAGATGTTGATCTCCTTCATTGATTCATCATCCACTTAGATTGAAAGTGATCTTAGTGCATTCGGCTCATGAGTGCAAGCAAGGTAGGTCGTGTTGGTTCTCCAATGCACCCTTTATAGTCTGACACCCTAAAATTTTTGTTTAGGAATGTGACCTAGGTAACACAAAATAAAATAAATAATAATTTATTTTTGTAAGAGCATTGCAAAGTGTTGCAGACTACGAGAAGACCACTGAAGAATTCTAGAAGTCAAGTCTAACTTTATTTTGGGTCATGTAAGGATTCTTTTAGCCTTGTCTATAGTGAAATATTATGAGAATCAAGCCTGAAGGCATGGGTAAAATGGTCCAGGTATTGTAAATGCTAGCGCTATAAGAAATGTGACCTTGAAGAATGTGACATTAGATGATGGAACAATATCTCAAACCCTTGTTTACTTATCACTATTTTTTACCCTATTGGTGAAGTTTGAGGATAAGCAACGCGTGTTTAAGTTGTGCAAATGCAATGAGTCGACAAAAAATAAATATCTTAAGAACTAGGATGTGTGTAAACCATTGAAACAAATGTACTCTTCATTTAGTTCATAGGGAACAACTGTGGCTGATGCTGATACTGATGTTAATGTTAATTTGTTGTAAGAGAAAAACATTATGGCTGAAAAAATACGGCTGATTCTGGTTGATAGGTTCAAGCGAACAAGGTTTACATGATACAGTTCCATTAGTCTCTCTTAGAAGAGCCTCAGAAGGTAACAAATTAATGGAATGGCATATATAATAGAATGTATATTTTCACTTCTCATGGAATTGGTCAATAATGGGCCGTTTTTCTTTAGTTTCATGCTTCACCATGTGTCTGGTGGCAACAGCAACTTTATTTGGCAATCTTTATTATAGTTTTGGACGTTGCCTCTTGGAGAAAAGGTTCGAAGCTCGGTTTCTATTATCTAAAAAAGTAGCCAAGCAAATATGCTACTGTTCGGTAATATGACGTTGATTCTTTTTTTTAAAAAAAAAACTGAGGAGCTTAGCACTGATCATGATAAAAATAATGGAAACCGTACCGATTATTCAAAACAGCTCCTTTGTTGTATATGGACTTGTGGTCGCCTTAGGTTTCCATTGTCTAACGCGCGTCAAGTGATACGACCTATCAGATGGGCACATGGTCTTTACATGTCAGCTCAAAACTACTAATGATAGCAATAACAAAAGGAAGAAAAACGAGCAAACGTTCCAAAGCGTTTCAACTCTAATGATATGTTCACGATCTTTTTAGGGCGCTCTCACTTGTCTGTAATGTGGAAATTCTGACAAATAAGGCATAATCTACAGCTGCCATTGTTGGTTTGGTCAAAACTGATCTTCAGTCCACGACTCCACGTGGACACCACGTCATTCCATTTTTTTACTAATATTTGCATATCCAACAGGCAACAGCATCGCGATCTGTTCATGGGTAACCAACTCGCACTATCATTCTGCCGTGGACAATAATATTTAATCTCTGAAAACATCGAGCATCGGGGCTTGTTTAGATGTGAATTTTTTTTAAATTTCGCTACTATAGTATTTTTGTTTGTTTATGGTAAATATTGTCCGATTATACACTAACTAGGATCAAAATATTCGTCTCGCGATTTACAGTCAAACTGTGTAATTAGTTTTTATTTTTATCTATATTTAATGTTTAATGCATGTGTCGAAAGATTCGATGTGATAGGGAATCTTAAAAAAAAAATTTTGATTTCGAGGTGAACTAAACAAGGCCTCGGTATAAAAATGTTTTTGTTTAGATTTGCTAGATAGAAGAGACGTGACCTGATCGTGTCAAAACGTTAGTACAGTCGGACGGGGTAGCAGGTTTTTATGCTGCAGCAGCCAGCAAACACGCAGTGCCTACCAGTCTGAAGCTGTGAGGTCAGCGAACAGTACTTTACATGTTTTTTTAGACAAACACTCTTTGCGGTTGGCCACCGCGCTGTTTCTTCCCATTGGCTCTTTTTTTTTTATGAAGCTGGTGCCAAGCTCCACATGTTTGCAGAACTGGAGGCCAACATCACAAGGATCAAATCAAAATGCGGCAGTACAACCTGCAGACCTGCTTCCACTTCATGGTCACATTTTTTCCGCTACTATTCTGAATTTCTGATACTGAACATTACCCGATTGCGACAGTACAAGGCTTGCGCACCCCTGAAAGTGGCCCTGTTGGTGGAGCAAGCAATACGAGACGTTCGGGACCTGGGAGCTTTCCTGTCTCGAACCCTGAATGCAGCCCTGAAAGAGCAGTGCACAACTGGGGCGGCTCCATGCCATGGTGTGTAGAACCGAAAGACTGCTGCCTTTTCCGGCCTACATCCATGATCCATCAAGATGTTTCTCGATACTAGACGTTTCTTTGTGCCATATATACCAATGGAAGTCTTGCTTGCGAGATACAGTAACTGATAAGGCTGGATGGAATCCACTCCGCTGACACTGAAGGTTTGAAGGCTATGAAGGTGACTGGACATTAATGTGCTTTTAGCAAGAATATGCCACAGCCCCGGATATTGATGCAAAAGTCAGAGTCAGAAATGAAGAACCGGCACAATGCCACCATCTGAAAAGAGTTCAAATTTGGTGCCATCTTTTCTTCCTTTGTCAAAGCGTTAGTACAGTCTAGTGCCATGGGCCAGTGTGTTCAGGACAATAGGCCCATATGGAAGTACGGGAAATTGATATTCGGCCTGCTTTGTATACGGACCGGGCCGATTCTAGAAGGACTTCAATTCTTGCTTTTTACAGGAGATTCACGGGGTACGAATTACTCCCTCAGTCAAAAAA
>Ga0182004_10001722_pt1 | contig 16401 bp, 12 predicted proteins | sample Sormic07211540_1_FD_120479 | JGI IMG/M metagenome (GOLD analysis project Ga0182004, IMG submission 120479) | Endophyte microbial communities from Sorghum bicolor roots, Mead, Nebraska, USA - 072115-40_1 MetaG | ecosystem: Host-associated > Plants > Roots > Unclassified | place: USA: Nebraska...
CTGCTTGAGCTGTGTACCAGGATCAAATTTGTAGTGATTTTGTCCCCTATCACTATTGCACATATACATTGAAAATTTTTTATACGTGGAATACCCAGCTGTGAAATCCTGGCTCCGCCACTGACGGCACATGATGTAATCTAAAACCACAATAGTTGTGCTTTTGATCCCATTGTGCAAGTAATGTTTAATCATGCTACTTCTGTACTTGCATTCATTGTACTCCACTTCCACTTGTTTTATTGAGACAGCATAGCGTCATACAACTAATTATTATCTCATGTCAAGTCACACAATTAATTATTATTTCATGCCAATTGGTGCTTTATCATGTCCGTTATGTGCAATTTTATCAGAGAAGCCAATTGTAACCACCTCGTTGAACTATTCTCCCGCAGGTGAGGTGCTGAAACTTTTATTGAAGGATATGAACTGGGTCTGTTAGTACTCAACTCTTTTGTTATAAGTGCTGAATAAGATGGAAGCTGTAACTCTCTTGAGCTTGATCTGAGTGCTGAGTTGAAACGTAGGATCAAAGCAGACCCGGATGCCTGGTTTCACATAAGACTTGAGCAGAGCGTCTGCATCAGCACATGCCGTATGCTTAATAATGCAAAATATAACATGACGAAGAGGTGGTTGTTTACGCTGATATTTTTGAGCTATCAGTTCTCACAATCCAAGTTAGGTGGTGTTAATCAGAAGACACTAGATTATACATATATAGAGAAACCAAGTCCGGTGTCGACGTTTGTCGATGCTCCCCTTTCTGCTTGCGTATTGTATTCTACCCCCCTTTTCCGTAATGAACAACCCTCGTTTCTTATGGAGCATATTTGTCGACACTGGAGCATGGTTTCATCATCCTGCGTTTGCATTACATCAGTCCTGCAATCCCAGCACCATTTCCACGCAATCTACTAATCACTGGTGCTTCCATCCTTTCGCAGTGTCATGAAACAGCACTTTCACTTTGGTGGTCACCTTCCCCCAGCAAAAAGAACTCGAGCATTACCTCTAGCGGACAGCGACCACCGGGAGTGAATGTCATCACCTCATGAGCATGACAGCCATGCATCCATCACACATGCTGTCATTGTTTTTTCTTCGCTTTGCTGCCGGCTGCCCAAATATTCAGTGCCTTTCTTCTCCCAGAGGCCAGAGCAAATAAAGCAGCAGTGCTTCCATTCCACCAGTGATGAGCCCTGGTGGCCCGCTTCATTTCGCAATTACTTTATTTGGTGACCATCTGAGAAATCTTGGGACTCCAGTGAGGCCATAAAACAAAGCGCTGATTGGGATCACCCAACCAACGCACCTTATCTATTCAACAAGCTTTCCCCCCGGGGCCCTGTCCTGGTTGAATTCACCAAATCTGACGGTGACACGCCCAGTCCATGGCCATGGCCTCCAAAAGATGTCAAGTTGCAGGTGACCATTTCACCCTGACAAGCTACTGACCTCCTCTTCTTCCCTCTAATGATACACTTGCACTCGTCCAGTGTCCACGGCCACTACTTGCTGAAGGCCAGCATTCCTACAAGCCTCCTCGGAATTGTTAACGATTCAGTTGCTTTCGCTCGTGTCCCAGTCCCGTTGGTCCAATCCAATCACTGGGGGATGTTACAAGCTATTGCTCATGGTCATGGGCCACCAGGCACCAGCTGCTGCACCTGCTGTCTGCTTCAAGCCAAGTGCGGCCTCGTGCGCTCTCTGCTCCTCCCTTTCGCTGGATTTGTTGGCGAGTTCTTACGCTAGTGCCTACGCGTATCGACGTGTGTTGGCGCAGATCGGGGGACAGAATCCGGGTCCGGGGCCGGGCAAATGCGCTGCCGCGGGTTGTGAAACTTCTGGAGCTTTTCGGCAGCTCAGTAAGACCTCTTTGAAATTGAAATAATAATGTGGGGGTATAAACCCCTATACCCTCATGGGTCTATATGGGCCGCACCATCACAGGTGGCTCGGCCCACAGGATGAAGACGTGCGGCGCACGACTGGTCGGCGTGCACCGCAAGGCTACAATATATTGTACCAAATAGGATACTTTGCTTGTAACTCTGTTCCTTCAGGATATATAAGGAGGGACAGGGGTCCCCTAGAGGACAGATCATAGACATCTCATCTCAATTCACATTATCATCTCAACACAAATCAATACAACCAGACGCAGGACGTAGGTATTACGCCCACACGGCGGCCGAACCTGAATAAAAAGCTTGTCCGTGTCTTGCGTCATCATTAAGTTCGTAGCTTACGCACCGTCTACCGATAAACTACTACCGTAGATATACCCTAAGGTGGACTGCGACTAGCTTTCGTCGACAAATAATAATAAATAAAAAACACTAACGAGCTACGTTTTAGAACTCAAACAGGAAATATATAGGGGCTGTTGGCTTCTGCTAAAGCAACGGCTATTGCTGCAAATTTTACTCTAGATGTACTCTATCTAGATATATGAGATGATGAGTGTTGACTAGATCATAAGATTTAATAATATCTTTCGAATTAATATAAATAGATTCTCACTAGCCCCTTTACCAGATCAATAGATGATATTAATATACTCCCTCGGGCCCAATATAAACACACATGCTTGTCGAGGAGAGGAGTCAACTATAAATATAGAATCACCTAAAAAAACTATAAACATAGAATCACCCAACTATTTTAATTTTAACTAAGTTTATAAAAATAGTACCAGTTATGATTTTGTATAGGAATATTGATTATTTATTTCATAATGAATTCAATAGTACTTATTATTTGATATCATAAATATTTATATATTTTTTTATAAAAAGAAGGTCAAAATGAAGAAAGTTTGACCTACCATTGGAGCTGGAAGTACAATCTTTTTGGGATGGCAAAAATATACGCTAAGGCCTTTAGTTTCCAAAATTTTTTAAGATTCCTCGTCACATCGAATTTTACGGTAAATGCATGAAACATTAAATATAGATACAAAAGATAACTAATTGTACAGTTTACTTGTAATTTGCGAGATGAATTTTTTAAACCTAGTTAGTCTATAATTAAATAATAATTGTCAAATAAAGCCGAAAGTGCTACAGTAGCGAAATCCAAAAAATTTCGCGAACTAAACAAGGCCTAAGATTGTGAAGGCTCCGATTTCAATATTGGAACTGTTTCTTAAACTCAGCCGGGATTAAACCATTTCAATGTGAAACTCTTAAATTTCAAATAGTCCCTAGACGTTATGGTATGAGTACGCATATCTATGTTGGCTTTGCAAAAGATACGACAGGTAAGTAGGTAGGTCGAATATTGTTACTATTGCATAGTCATGTTGTGTTTGATTGCTGGTATTATAATTAAGAGGTCAAAAGGAGTGTCGCTTGCGAAGTTGGTACACGTACTAGAGGCTGTTGTTGTTTGTCCTTTGATGATGAGGTCGAAGAATGACGCAGCCTAGCTTTCTTATCTTTGTCGCGGTAGGGAAATTAATGCACCAAAGCCCAATAGACTATACGACCGCTGAATGTTCAGCAGATGAAAGTGGCATTTGGTTAGAAAATTAGACTAGACGTGTGTACAATTATTGTGTGTATACATACTTCCTCCGTCCTAAAATAATTATCGTTTTAAGTTTCTGTGTCCTAAATTTGACTAGATTTATAGAAAATATATACAACATTTATATCTCCAAATAAATTTATTAAAAAACTAGATTCTAAGATCTTTATGATGATACTAATTATGTATCATAAGTGTTAATATTTTTTAATATATATTTAGTCAAATTTATTTATTGAGAAGTGAGAACGATAGTTATTTTGGGATAGAGGGAGTATAGGTCAAGATGCTTGCTATATATTCCTCTTATATCTAGTACTAACTACTGTATATATATCTGTGGGATTTCATCAAGTGCTTAATTCAGAGAAAAAAGAGAAACGGATTTATATGGTGAAGTTTTTTACTCTAAGTAGTCGTTACTATAGCAGTCTAGAATAAACTTTTTTTTTGTGTGAACTGATTGTAACATGACCATCATATACACCTTTCAGTTAACTGGGACACTTCATCCATATTATTACAAATTAAACGCATGGTAGGGAAGATCTGTTGCTTGAAGTCACAATACTCAAGAAAGACACTGACTGATTAACATGTTTCTTTTTCTCTAGAACCATCTTAAAGTCATCAGCAGAACAAGTAATTGCTTTCACTGTCTACGACTGAAAAGAACGCATGTGTACCTGAGACGGTTTAATATATACTTTCTTGTATATCGAAAATGTCATCATCCTTTTCATTGGACATATATATAGAGCTGGCTACGAGTAGCAGAAACGAAATTTCCATCGTTTGCACACGTCTGTTACTTGCTATGAATGGAAATCCACGTATCATGCATCGTGAGACGACATAAGCAGCTAGCAACCACGACAAAGAAGAACAGGATCAGAGCAAGCTATCTATCTAGCTAGCTGACCACTAAGCTCGCAGCATGCACGCATTTTCCTTAGATGCAAAGGCCTTCCAAAACTTCAGTTATACAGCACACTCAATTTCAGATAACAAGTCGATTTGATGCATTTTCCACGCGCGGATAACATTAATTTGATGCATAAAATTAAATAAATATAGTTGTTTCGGTTTATCTGATGTTCCTTGAATAGAAGGCTATATGATGGGATCATTTGAACTGAGTGTTTAACTTGCATTGGGGTTCATTCATTTGGTGGTTGCTTAGCATCATAGCTGACAGTGAAACAGTGGACCAAGCTGACAATAAAATCTGCGTCAGTTGGTGTAACTATTCATAACTGTTTCTGCCATATATACTAGCACGAATACCTGGCCATGCAGATGCGCAGCCACTGCATATTGACGAATGCTGCTATCGTGTTCATGATCACTTTGGTCATCACACTAGAGTCTGCCACTACAAAGACCTTTATCAGTACGTAGTGCATCCTGCAGCTTTGATTAATCCATAATCGAGGTGAAGCTTAGGCGCGGCTCATGAGTCTCCTCTCCTATCTTTTTCGGTTCTTTTTTACATTCTCAGCTGTAAAAAGTTTTTTTTTCTGAAAACGAACAAACAATGCGTATCATTATATTTGATAGAAGAGAGTTTAAATTACAAGATGCCGTTCCACGGCCACGTTATTTGTGGGCGCTGGTAGGTAACATTGGATGATGCTCCATCCTAGAGGCCAGTGGCTAATCTAAGGTTTTAATTATAGGGATACGAACTAAGCGATGCAATTCGATAGCAATATAATACAATGTTGGAATGATGATAAAATAGTTAGGTGTATGAATCTAAAGATACAAGCTCCTTTGCTCAGTTCCTGCAGAAGTGTTGTTAGTGTACAGGCTGATATCTAGAGATATCAGCCTGTACACTAACAACACTTCTGCAGGAACTGAGCAAGAGCTTTCAAACTTCAGATCCTTTTCTGGTCTCTTTTCCTTCCTCTTTTACAGGAACCATGTGCTACACAGATGCGGCCACATTGCCAGACAATCTTACTTCTGGCACTTCACAAGCAGGCCTCGGAGTTTTTATTATTAACACAGATGAAAACCCTCCAATAAGTATTTTTGTTAAAGCTCTCCTGCAGGAATCATCCTCTGTTTTGATGGCAGAATCGACAGCATTGGCCTTAGCAACCGATCTATTAAATCAGATCCAGTGCACGAGATACACCATTTTTAATCAGCACCTGGTGCATTTTCTCAATCAATCCAATCTCTCCAACCCGCCGGACTGGAGAATCAAGCCTTACTCTAAAAGCGCAGCAAATTTGCTGGCAATTTACAGTACACAGGTGCGAAGAATTAAAAGAACCCAAAACCAAATGGCGGATTCTTTGGCAAGGCAGGCTTTTCAAGCAATTACATCCAATCAGATTCAATATGACTTCAGTTGTTCCAATCCTAGTCATGCAAATAATTGTCCCTTTCTTAGGGCGATCAACTCTGTAACCATCATCTCTGTAAACGTTCTATCAGCCTTGTGCTGTTAATAAAGTTGATTACTTGTCAAAAAAAAAGCACCAACTTTTCTACATCAATATACAAAGATGGCCATTGCCATGGTCTTGATAAGTTTATGAGTTTTTTGCAGATTCAGAATGGATGAAGATATCTATTGTGCTTTATCGAGTAGTCCACTAAAAAGCTAGATCATTGTTGCTCCTAATGACATGATTTTCTACAAAAGTAAAAATTACTTATTTATCGAGTAATCTACACACATTTCCCCCCAAAAAAATGTCTAATAGACATGATTACAATTCAAACTTCACAAATTAAAACTGTAATACCATGCTTTGGAAGGAAAAAAAGAGTTTATATATCTATCTATCTTTTATAACTTCTGTCATTTTTATTTTGTACTTGTGCTATGTGCTTTGGTTCATTTTTGCTTCCGAGGCTTAGGAAAGAAGAGAGCTATTATAGGGTTGCAGGTTTGCTCAATTGCTCTCTCAAATGAGCACTTAAACTTAAAATATTGCTATTTACTAAAGTATTATAAATATATATATAATATATATAATACTATAAAAGTATACATGCCAAGTATTTCTATAAAAATTTTGGGGGTACAGTTGTACTCCATGCACCTACACTACATCCGTCCCTGCTAGAGGTGAGCCAGCTGTAAAAAGTCTATGGTATCACCAAGGATTTTTACATTTCACGTCAAAGCAAATCTTTTTATTCGCTTTCTTTTCATGCCAATTCTGTTTCTTCCCTTTCCGTACGTTTACCCCCACCTTCCCTTTTTTTTTTGCCATCCTCCAAATTATCATGAGTTTTTTAGTAAAAAAAAACATGTCTTCGTCAACTAGCGACATGTGTACAAGCAACTTTAATCATCTCATCACAAACCCAACTGCAGCGTTGAACTTGTGAGTCACCTACTCCAACCGTTAACACTTCAACACAAGAAAACATATAGATTAAGTACTGACTAATATTAGAACCTCAACAACTGTACACAAAAATAAATCACATATATGCCTGGGAATCTTTTTGATCACTGACATTTAAGTAAAACACCACATGTGCATGCAATTTGCACATAAGAATCGCTTACATCTACAAGGTGTAACTTTTTTTAAACATGATACATACTCATACGCTCGTATATACTCACTCACAGCCTCACACTTATCCCTATAAACATCCCCACGATATTAAATTGACATATCTTGAAATTGATGAAGTCATCACAAACATATTTTGTCAAAGGACATCTACCATAAATAAATAATTAGCTATACATGTAAGTTAAAAGATGCAACTAAACAATACATACACCAATGTATAATATAAACCAAATGCACACTACCTACTCACGTTTTAGTTTTACGTACCTACAACTCCATCTACCCTCAAAAACTAAACATGACACTCTATTTTTTGTCCTAACACAAAGTATAGAGAAAATTATCAACATTTATCTATGAAAATATATTTTATAATCAATCTAATAATACTAATTTGATAATATGATGGTGTTTTATAAATACAATTAAATTGCAAGCGACCACTAGACCAGTTGGTTTGGCTGTGCGCTTTGCACCCTGCCGTCCAGAATTCAAACCCCCTCAGGGCAGATTTGTTGGCCAAATGAGGCGCAATTTATCTACAAATTGAAAAAAAAAATTCCTTGTCTGCCCCCACGTCATAGGTCCAAGGTTAGCCTAGTCTTACGGAAGCTACGGTACAACTATATATGGATGAGACAGAGGTTCGAAAGGGAGGGAGAGGAATTTCTCGACATGCGTGAGAAGGTTTTCTTCTTAAGCATAATGTCCGGGGCTGTCTTACCCCGTTGGTCAATTTTTTAAAAAATATAATTAAATTTAAGATAATTTGACTTAGGACAAAAACATGTTTTTTACCCGTGTGGGAATACTAAATGTATTAAAGTCATCTACAACAGTACAATATAACCTACATAAACGATTTCAACCGCCGCAACAAGAAAAGACGACAGCCCCTACGCACGGAAGCCCCTGCCCTAGCGCCGCCGCCGCCGCCCCCGTCGTCTACCACCGCCGGTCCCCCTCCCTTCCCCTCCGGTATCTCGCCGGAGGTTGAAGGGAGTGGGGATCCATTGTTTCTGATAGGTTTTTCTTTAGTAGTTCAAGTCTAGGGTTAGTCTCTCCATGCCAAATTTTTTGGTATTGGAGTTTTATCTTCTCCTTCTCCTCTCCGGCGACGGTGAAGGAGAGAGGTGGAATCGACTTCTCTATGGCGGCTTCGTTGAAGATAAGGACGACAACTTCGGCGTCAGCATCTTCATCGACATGACGACATGGAGACTTTTGTTTCCGGACGGCGGCATCAAGGCGGAGATGATGTCGCCGCCATGGAATAATTTTCTCCAGTCTCTTCTCCGTTTTATTGTGGTTAGATCTAGCCACAATGAAGGACTAGGGAGAATAATTTTCAGATTAGTCATCCTCACTCTTCGGTGGCAGAAAGAAGAAGAAGGATGACAACAGAAAGAAGAAGTTCCTCAATTCCGCCTACTGGAATGTTGGCCGTCGTTCGTTGGGCATTTGTTCTCAGGCCATTTGCCGAGTGTTTGCCTATGCGGTCATCTATACTGCAAAGCACTTAACAGGTTAGGTTTTGAGTTGTGCTTTACACAGCGTGAGTACTATATTGTAATCCAAAGTGCCTGTAACGTGTTTGATGTACTCAGCTATCATATAATATAATTCTTCTTTCATCGGAAAAAAACGAATTCAACCACCCTTCTTCGAGCACACATCTTTGCTCACTAATTAGTGACTCATGCAATTCGCAAACAAAATGCCTAACGAGGTGCAATTTAGCAATATATATACACCAAAGTATAACTACATCTACTCACGCAACGATTTTGTATTGCAAGCATGTACACAACAGCAATAACTTCTACAACCTCTCTTTCTGAAGAAACACATCTTTCAAGCTCTTCAAGCACCAAAGTTTATCCCTTTGAGGTTCATGGGCCCGTGCTCCTCCCTCCCCCACCCTCCTCTCAAATGCATCCCAGCCGTCAGTTGCCTGGGTCGAGGTCCAGGAGTGTATGCAAGGACTCTTGATCTGATCACCCTACTACGATCTGGTCATCCACCTTTGACACCTCGATACCAATGTTTTTATTACTTATCTACGTACACTGGCAGTGGCAGCAACACAAGCAGATGAGATGGCATCTTGGGCTAGCTAGCTAGAGCTTTGCTCCGTTTGAGCTGTTGTTGACCATGTAGCCATCGACCAAGGTCGCCGAGTCCCCCAATCCAAAATCTTGGTAGTCGAGCAGCCAGTCGGTCGCGCCATCCCACGGCAACAACTCCGGACCGGCGGCAATGCTGCTGAACTCGTCCACATCGACACTGCCACTGAAGTTGAGCCACGGCTCGTCGCCGGTGGGAGGCTCCTCTTCCAAGAGCCACTTCACCAGCGGGTCTTGGTCATGGCCACCACTGCTGCTGCTGCTGCTTCCGCCAGTGCTCACGGTGTTCGTGCTCGATTCCGTCGGGCTGCAACCATCGGCCGGCACGTCCCTCATCACGACAACATCATCGTTCTCCGGGCTCTGCTGCTTGGTCGCCTCGTCGGACTTGGCTGACTGCGAGGTTGTAGCCGGGCTGCTGCTTGTCTTCCGGTCGAGGGGCTCGTGCGTGACTGGATCGATGCCCATCTTGATCAGCTTCTTCTTGATGTGCGTGTTCCAGTGGTTCTTGATCTCGTTGTCAGTCCTGCCCGGTAGCTTGGCAGCAATCTTCGACCATCTACACGAAATCATGCATATAGGAAAGAAAAGTATTACTACTAAGTATATGAAATTAATAACATAACTAATCGTCTAATCGCCAAGACATGAGTGGGGGGCAGTGCATGCCCGAGTAAAAATGACAGAATCAACAGGTCGAGTATGCTAAATTGCTAATGTGTTGCTAAAACGGAAAATAACTTGTATATGCATATTCAAACTAATTAAAGATCATCTCTAGCTAGTGGCAGATTTGATTTACTATAGATTGGCGATTGGCGCTTTCGTTTTTAAAAACAGCTTTAGAAAACAGCGTGTACCCAATATATTTGCCGATCGTTTTCACAAGCAGCACACTCAATCATGTCAGGGGTATTCAAAGTTGAGACTGACCTTTCTCCCCGTGTTTTCTACCCAATATTACCTACCCTCCGTACTAAAATATAATGGATTTAAGTTGTCCTAAGTCAAATATCCTAACAAGTTTATAGAAAAGAACAACAATATTTATGATATCAAATGAGCATCGTTAGATATATTATGAGATGCACTTTCATAATTTATCTTTTTGGAGTTGTAAATGCTAATACGTTTCTCTGCAAACTTGATCAAACTTAGAGTAGTTTGACTTAGCACAAATTCAGATCCATTGTATTTCAATGAGACGTGTGTACATGTATTACACTGCTGAGTCATACACAGATTCTTTTGCTTATTTATTTATTTATTTATTTATTTATTTTCTTTACAAAAACTGATTCTCTGGCTTCAAGTGCAATATGAAAGGTCACGATCGAGCTTTCAACCTCATTGGTTTCTTTAAGCTATGTGACTGTGTGAGGAAGCAGCCTTTATATATAGGGTGAGAAAACAACAAGTGGTTGGTAGAGGGTGACCTTTACAAGAAAGAAAATTCTAGCTCCTTCCATTTTCCAACGAGGCAAGTGGAACCAAGTGGGATGCTCTGCGATTTCTGAATCCAATGTGTAGGGTTTCTTAGCCACACAAATGAAGGTAGTGGCCAGTGCTCTAGGTTACACATCAAGAAAGTGATATAGGAAATCTATAATGGTCACTGGTGAATTGCTATGACTATGGCAGAGCCATACCTATAGAAAATCTATGAAATCGTTGAAATGATGCACCCTTACAAATTAAAGGGTACCAACTATGTCCAGGAACTTATGGCATATAAATTAAAATAATATATTTAAACTGAAGCATGCACCATCATGAACTGAAAATCTAGAGCTACTATATTTCCAAAATTCTAATGTACAAATTAAATAGGACAATTATTCTAATTGTTATAAGACTCAAGTTATTTTAAGAAAAATGTCTACCATAGAACAACCTACTTTATAGGGCAGTATTCTAGAATTGAATCCGAAGTTTTCTCTTCATTACATGCAACACCCATCCATTTATGCGTCTACAACTTTTTCAAGATATATCTACATCTCAGTTGGTATATGATAGTGATTGAGGACATTGATTAAATTTTGCCAAAGGTAAGAGACCTGCATCCTTCATGCATGACCATACCAAGGACCACAAAGAAACATACTCATACTTCTTAATCTCTATAAGAAGCTAATGACATGTGTGATGTCTTATGTTTCCTCGTACGATGGCAATAGGTCACCCGCATGTTATGCTTCTATAAGTAGAGCCTTTTTTTTCAAGATATAAAATCACCCAACCTTTTAGAGCACCATATATAATTTGGCAAGTACTGCAATTAACTTAAAATTTTGTAGACTGCTAGAAAAATGATCATGTCCTTAATTATGGCCATAGATGATGAAACACGTACTCACAAGGGATATATATATATTCCCTTCACAAGGGGATATAAGTGTTACTTATAAATTAATAAATAAAAGATATATGGCCGGACACACATATACATACAACAAACAGTAAAAGTTTATAAAGAGCTAAGGAGTACGAGGGGAAAGGTACAATAAAGTTGTGCTGCACAAATCACAACTCGATCCAAAAGTATAATTAATCATTATTTTGCATGTTCAAAATTAAAGGGCCTAATGTATTATTGTCAATTTTGTAAGTAAAGAGAATTCAAAGCACGTTTGCCAGTAGCATGACAATATTTACATGGTCATACATCTATATACACTGTCTAAAATCCTGAAATGTTAAGGAAAGAAAAAAAAGGTAAATCAAATAATGCATATAGGAGCAGACAAAACTATTTGAATTCAGAGGTTAGATGGTTGTAGGTGGGCTAAATGCTAAGGTCGAGGAGAGAGTGAGGGAGAGAGGAGAAATGTGGATATTAAATGCGGCAACTACTATATAAGTAGCCTACTAGGAGAGGGCTGTAAATGTACATACAGCCAGCTGAAGGCTGTAAATGACCTAATTGCCGGCTTGCATCATCGCAATTTAGGAAGCATCTAAAGTTGAAAACCTTGCTTTTTGTACTACTTGTAGTAACTATGCATGCTTTGTATCGTCAAAGAGCAACCAACCAAACAATTCTAGTCCTGTGTGGCTGTGTTTCACGCGTTGACAATGATACCACGTGCATGCATGGGCTCTACTTCTCTGAATTTGGTTACTTGGTGATAGATACATGTGGAGAAATTCCTATACTGGTTTTACCAATCAATGGACAGTATAGCTCTTTTGGATATCGTGTGTTGACAAGTAACTAACGCACGTTCAAGAGTCCACGGGTTTCGATCAGTTATTTTTTCACAATGATTAGCTAGGGGCGGCATGCGTACGATTCTGGTCATTGGTCAAATACTACAATCGATCCAGTAGTTTTTTTACTTTGTTTGCGTACGTGCGTAGGACGACAGCATCTGCTAGCTGTTCGTAGTTTTCGTACGTGGTGGTAAAAAAAAGGGCTGCCGCCTTTTACTACGTACGTACGTATGCCTTACGTATGATCCTGTCATGCGCATGTAATATTTGCTAGCTTATATATATATATGTATTCTTATTCTGGTCACGTAAGCTGTCAGTTCGTTGTCAAGTTATTTGGAGTGGTTTGCGCGCCACCAAACACAAAAAGTCAAAAACAATACAAAGCAGGCCACGTATATATATTATGTGGAATGAGGAAGTGAAGTACTACCTAGACAGATACTGTACGTGTTTCTTGTACCTAGCTTGATTATTGTCATATAAGGGGTAGTACATAATATAATATGGTGCACGGGGTAAATAATTCTGTATGAGAACTGCTCTTCGTAGCAATGGGAACCATATCCATATATGCTATGCACTACGCCGCATGTACCATAGACGAATGCATACGCATGGCGTGACAGAGTAATGGAAGGATGGGCGACGGATGCGCATGCATCGATCACGACATACCTGTTGCCGAGCTTGCCGTGGAGGTCGATGACGACCTGCTCCTCGGCGTCCGTGAGGAGGCCGCGCTTGAGGTCCGGGCGGAGGTAGTTGGTCCAGCGCAGGCGGCAGCTCTTGCCGCAGCGCAGCAGGCCCGCGAGCTTGGGCACCGCGCGCCAGCAGCAATGGCCGTTGGTCAGGATGAAGTTGATGAGCTTGCGGTCCTCCTCCGCCGTCCACGGCCCCCGCTTCACCCCAAGCTTGTCGCAGCACGGCTGCCGCCCCATCCCAAATTACCCAAAGCTGTAAGTATATACTCAGCGGAGCTGGGCTTCGCTCGCGTGACCACCGCCGATTCGAGCACGTCCGGCAAGAGACCGATGAGCGAGCGAGCAGCAGCCCGCGAGTTCACGGCGAGGCCCTGTTAAAAAGGGCCGGCCGGCCGGCCGGCTACCAACCTCTCTCGCGGTCGCGGCTTAAGGTCGTCTCAGGTGGCAGCAGGCAAACGGGCTAACCAAGCCTCGTCAAGGAAAAGGGCCGGAGTGACAAGCGCCTGGCAACTGCTGCGGGGAGTGAGCGTGCGTGCACGCGGGGGCCGCATTTATACTGGTTCCTTTTATCTGCGACGATGGCGACGGAGCACAGCGGCTCAAGGGGAAGAGGGGGGACAGGCCGTGCCCACACGGGGCCCTAGGGTTAGTACTTGCTCGGTCTCTCACCTGCCATTGCACACCGGACAGGGTAATACTAACAAACTTTGCCCTTGGATGATAACTTAGCCTTTAGATCAAGCATTAAAAGACGCCACCAACGTTTTCCAAGCACGTCATGAATTGTTCTGCGACTTTTAAATAAATCCAGCCTTAGCTTGCTTGTGTTGTGTGCGCGCATGGAGAATCCTTGAACACACCAGTTATATCGGGCTTGCTAGTGCTATGCATGAACGAACTCTATCCCAAGCTGATGATTCACAAGAAACAGATCACACAAATGGGTTGACGATTTTTTTGAGGAAAAAAGAAGAATCTGCAATCACTGCTATATATGACCTGTACTGTATGGATACCCCACCGAATCCTACCTACGGAACCGACGAGCAATTCCTTTGTGAAAAAGCTCTGTAAAATTGACGGGTTCCAAACCAAACGCTTTAGCTTTTTGTTTGCCCTGCTGTGCAGGGTAACTGAAGCTGTGACACAAGTTTCTGCAGGTGCAGGGGGCGTGCGTAGCATCAGGTACGCGCCCCACCATGCACGATCAAAAGCTACAGTTTGGTGTGCCAGAAGGCTTTGCCACTCCCCCGTTTCCCACGGGAACGGGACGGGGGCTACTACCTATCAGTTGCTCCCTTACGCAAGGATTCCATCAACCATTCCATCAGCCGGCCGCAAAACCACCTCGCGCCGGCCGGACACACGGCACGACGAGTCCCCATCCCCGTCCCCGGCAGTGTGGGGGGCGCCACGCGCCCGTGCCTGTGCCCGCTCGTGCAGGTGCGCACACGGCTGCAGCCGGCCCCAGACGCCACCATGCCTCTCTGCCTTTGCGCACAAGGTGCTCAACCCAGCCCGGCCGGCCGGCCCCCCTCACAGCTTCCCATACGCTGCACCCATCGTCTACCGTAAAGAGAGATCCATCGGACGAGCGAGAGCACCGGCAGCGACTCCGGCAAGTGCATGGCGGGGCTCACTCATGACTCACCTTCGATCGCCTCGCCTGCCGACCACCAGTGAACATTTGGCCCGATCGACGTCGGCAGGAGCTCTGCCGCCAGGTTTCTTCCTCCCTAGGGGTAACTTTATTTGCTCGACGCGACGAGTGACGACTGACGAGGGAAGGAACAAAGAAACATGAGTTAGACAGGGTCTCGTGTCAGCCATACCCGTCCGTCGCCTTCCTCCCATCTGTAGTTACTAATTGACTTGCTGTAACCGGCAAGCCAGCCAACCAACCAAGCTTGGACACCCGCTGTTCCTGCGTCAAGTCAATATGTCCAGAATCAACATAAGATAGGACGGAACGGTGGTTAAAACTTAATTACACGATCAGATACGGGAGACTGTAGGGAACTATTCTTGGGTTTCACTGTCAGCTATGATGTTCCATTGACGCATGAACAGGATAATGATGACTCACAGCACCAGAGCTTGAGAAATGCTGGTGATCCTAGACCGTGAAAACTAATTAACAGAGCCACAGCTAGTACCTCCTAGTTACAAATGTGCAGGGATCCAGCTTGTTCTTATAATTATGCTCAATGAGGAACTAAGAAATGAAACTCCTTGTATAGTTGTATCAAGAGTCTAGGACCACCATTATCGTATCAATGTTCAATGCATAGAAACAGAGAAGCGGCTACAACCCACTCCTGGATAGACTAATGGGCTTGTCATGTCAACTAGGCTGAAAATGGTGTGATGTGGCTAAAATAGTGGTAGGTCGGCAATTCTACTTTGTGCCTATGTTGTACTAGCTTTTTCTTTTTTATTATCAGTACTAGCTTCTATATATATAAAAGCTGGAAGCTGCGAGGAAAAATAAAAGAACATGGTCACATATCAGCCACACTGTCGATTACCTTCCTCAGACCTGTAGTTACTAATTGACATCCTGTATCCTTGAGCCAACCACACTACCACAGGCCAGCTGGCCTCTGCTTATCTGCCAAGAAGATGGTGAAAGGTTCAGGAGAAAGTAGGAGCTGGAAGATCTTATTATTGAATGATATAAGTACTCTTTCAGACAAGCTATTCCATAAAGGGCATCAGTCTAAGGCAAGGTCTGTGATGAATTCAAGAGACCGTTCATTGTAATGCAACTCAGGATTTGTTAGCATACAAGGTCCAGCATGCAGGCTCATGAAGTTCAAAAGCATTTATCAACAATTTCCCACTGAATGAAACTCCTAGTCAATGGCTCAACATAGATTTTAGGAGGGAAGGTGGGGAAAAACTAACTGATGACCAGGAACACAGTCAGCAACGATGTAGATGTCTGCAGATATATGACTCATTCTTCTAAGTTCTAACAAGGGGATGAATTGATCGTGTTCTGTAAAAAAAAAAGTCACTCAGTGTTATGTGCTTTGGAAAATTTAGATGAGAAGGCACTCAAGACATCATTGGCATGAAACCTCTTGATTTTTTATTGATGTGATTCAAGTTCTGGACAAATCTGCAGCCATATCTTGATGAGTTATATAAGCTAGAAATCTTGAGTAAGCTGCAAGAAAAATGTAATACAGCACACTAGATGCAGAGCTAATTGATTACATGAGCACCATATCCTTGTTAGTGGTTCTGCCCATCCTTACC
>Ga0182004_10001723_pt1 | contig 16401 bp, 8 predicted proteins | sample Sormic07211540_1_FD_120479 | JGI IMG/M metagenome (GOLD analysis project Ga0182004, IMG submission 120479) | Endophyte microbial communities from Sorghum bicolor roots, Mead, Nebraska, USA - 072115-40_1 MetaG | ecosystem: Host-associated > Plants > Roots > Unclassified | place: USA: Nebraska...
CTTGTGCACAAGGCTAGAAAGCAGGGGAAGTTCGAATGAAAACAGTGAACCCACATTGTCTTTGACAGGATAACATTCTTAAAATTTCAGCTGCCAAAGTTGACAATATCCGCCACAAGCCCACAACATTATCCAGGACAGAAAGTAGCATGTTTTAGAAGGCACATCCCCTCAACTCTAAGCAAATTATCTGATAACAAATGCAAATTTCAACCCGATGGGCCACAAGGTGGAGGCAGATGGTTGCCTTTACACTTTCTTTCCATACACATATAACATGACGCTAGAAGATCAGATCCAGCCTTTCCTAATTCGAGCCCACATAAGAGCAGCAACCAGGGCACCCCCTAAATGAGCTGAACCTGATACCTCGCCATGCCTCTGGAAAATGGAGGGAAAAAATCGGTTAGCTCCGACTTTGAACAGGGTGACATGAACAGTATACCCGACAGATTATGTAAGTTGACAACCAATATACAAGACAGACATAAGTTGATTGCATAGCAGATCACCCAAGTGACAATCAAAGCATTTATTAGACTAAAATAGACGAAGAAATTCATTTCAATATCCAGTTGAGCAGATAGATGCAGAGGATGTAAGATCAAACAAGAAACTTTACAGCCAGGAAAAAAAATATAGTAATACCATATACAAAGGACGTCTTTCTAATAGATGAGATTCACTGAAAACAATAAAACATGATGATGTTGTATGGTGGAGAAACCACAGAACCCCCAAATATTCCCACGCCTAGTGTGTTGTATGGTCACCACACATAACATGCAGCTCTAGACACATTTCATGCCAAGATTTAACAACAGGATGCTCTCCCAGATCCAGATCCTCCTCTGTTGATAGGGAAAATGTTGCAAATAGTTGTTTTTCTATATAACGTAAATGCGACTTTTCACTAGTCTTCAAGTGCTGCACATATATTTTTCTCAAAATACTGGCTCAATTGCAACGTGTAGATACAGTTAACATGTAAACAGTACTGCTAAAAAACTCTAAATTTTAATTTTCATTGGGGCACCGCAGCCCCCCACCCCACCCCCACCGACCCACCAAGACCTGCGTGGGATACTGAGTCACTGCCCTCATCTTGATGGCGATTGTATTAACCCATAATTACAAGAAATCTGGGTCGACTGGCTCAGGGATATCTAAAAACTTGGGTCCAAGGGGGTAGCTAGGAACCTGGGAACAAGGGACCCCAATCAACCCAGGTGGATAATCAAATCGATGTGAACCATGATATGCCACGTGCAAGTAGTTGTAGAAGATCAATGCAATACAAAGTAATAAAAAAGCAACAACAAAAGAGACAATAAATTGGCCACATATGCTAGACTATCCAGCCCACGACCCAACTACCTGGCCACATATGGGAATCACGGTCACAAATGGTCAAATGGAGCTGTGTCTTTTTCATCCTGCCTTGCTCCTCGCTTTCTCTCTGCTCAAAGAGACCTATCGCAGCGAAGCCACCAGCCACAAATCAATCATAGGTAGCCAACATCTCGTACCAGGCAGTAGTAAAAACGATTGTCCATGCTGTCTTCTCTTTTGTATCCCCAATTTTGTTTGAGAAGACTTAACTAATGTTGTGTTGGCTGTTGCTGCTCCAAAATACATGCAATCCATCCTGTCAACTGCTGTTGGTGGTCCTCTTCAATAACATCTGTCAGTGTCATTATCCCAGCAACAGAAACCCAGATCATCTCCCCCCTCTATCCTCTCTCCTTGTTCCTCAACCCAGCCCTTTTGATGGCGTGCTCATGCTGCAGCAGAGTGGTGACCCAGGGAGAAGGGGCGTTGACCCTGCTCGAACCCAACCCTAACTAAGTAACTAGGATGATGTCCCTGGGTCGAGGAACATGCCGTCAACACCGAGCCCTGTGACTATGGATTAACCAACAAGTCTCAGCCATCTCGAGTTAAATTGACACCCCTGGCCTTGCAAAACTCTTGAGCAACATACATAAATACAAGAAACAATGAGGCACCTAAAACATTCACATGCTATATTAACAAAAACAAATAAAAAAAGGTTACATTTGTCAAAATTCGCAGGCAATTAAAAAAGGAAAAAGAGTGACACCAAACTATTCACTTACTACATAAGAAATTATATAAAAATAAAAGGATATAGAGCAATAACACATACCTTCAACCTAAGTAAATCAGCACCAATTATGGCTGCACCCTGAAATGAGAAGAAACAACGAAATTTTGTGATGAGCAACTAAATGAACAAAGGATTTTTTCAAGAAAAAAAGAGAAAAGATTCTCACCATAAGTGCAGCTGGAACAGGAATGAGGAAATAAAGATACACTAGTCCCTTGGGATACAGAAAAATCTGAAGGAGGATAGTTGCATTAACTGCGGCACTTGCACCCTGACATGAACACAACAGACGGAATCAAATTTAGGATGAAGAAACGTATGTGCAATGCCATCAATAATGCTCATACAGTCATCAAACATTAGATTGGATTAAATTGCCATATCACCTTGCATGGCCCTATGTCTACTTTATTCCTAGATACATGATGATTGAATGAATAGTTGTATACTGGGCCAAAACTCTATCATCCATGCACAAGTATATGGTAATGTAGCTTCTTTTAGTATAAACTAAATTAAGACCAGGAAATGATTCACATACAGCCCATTTAAACAATTTCAAAACAACCAATGATATGATTATCTAGACCTTTTGATACAAAAGTAATCAATTGCGCAAGTGATATGAATCATTTGATGTGCTGGTTGTAAAAGAATTGACTGAATGGTACAATTGGCAAATGGGTTGTACATATAGCATCAATCTTAAGACTATGTTGTTGGAACAGGAAACCACATACAAGTCCAGCAACTCTTGAAGTATCCCATCCTTCATAATCCTGCAGAAGCATCATCACTATATCAGAAGATTAACACAAAGCCAAATAAAAAAAGAAATTCAGAAATTCCATGCATAGATGAGGAGCATCATCACTATATCTTAGGTGAGGGTGAAATCCAATAAGTAGCCAATACTTTTTCTAGTAACAAATAGCAAGCAAGAAACTGACCGGTTTAAAGTTTTCAAAGGCTGAGGACCTGAACTTATCACTTACTTCAGCATCGACTGTAAATGGACAGCCTCACTAGGATGTGGAATCCTGATGTATAAAATTTAATACACCATGCATCCTTTACCTGTTTCCGATGAGCTAGAAAAGCCTTCTCCAGCAAGAAGAATACTGATCCAGTAAGTGCTCCACCAACGTACAACTTCAATAGAAAGGCCGGACCAAACACATTTGCAATCTGATGCAGAAAGAAAAATATAGGGAAAGGAAATTCAACATTAGCAGCAGAAGATGATAGATCATTACTACAAAGAACAAGGTAAGAAATGGAGTGACGGACAAACCTATGCTATTGGAGAAAAACAATTAAAGAATTCATAGTCCACTGCACATTACATACCACATCTGTTTCTAATGAGATGCTTAATATGGTGGGAGAATTGCATATTTGCCACCAATTTTGATCCTCAATTGGAATTTGCCACTAAAAAGTCAAAACTGCAAAATTGTCACCAGAATGTGTCTCCGATATGTCTATTTGCAACCGATTTCTACATCATTTAGTGTGCCCAACACTTATGTGAAAAACAATTCAAATAATATATTTAGAAAATCATAATGAACAGGAAAGGACCACCTCAGCCATATCTCTGTTTCTTTCCTTTTTCCATGTGTCAAGAAGACCTCCCACATCACTGTCCTCAGGTGAAGGAAACAAAAACATGTGAAGCTCTCTCTCTCTCTCTCTCCACCCCCACTTGCAAGCAACACCTTCTCTTTCTTCTGCAGACCTCATGAAGCGCAGGGGGGGGGGTGGCATGGCAGATCTGTGGATGAAGGGGTTCCTACGGTTGTGGAACAGGCTAGGTATAATGTGAGCATGTCAGATCTGCAATGGAGGACGTCTTCAAGCCCGTGCAAGGAAGCTTTAGTTGGCTGCGTATGGAACAAAGGCAACTTGCGTCGGCAGCAAGACCACTATCCCCAACTGCAGCCGCTCTTTCTTGGTCAACCTGCCCCTGTAGGTACTCATCCTGAACAGTAGCTGCCGCACCCTGCTAGCCCTTCCTCATGGCCACACCTTGTGACACGTCGTCACTTTTCCGGCCTCCCACTCCCCAGTCCTCACATGGCTTCGACGGCTACGGTAATGGGCTGATGGGGAGGAAAGAGAAAAGGAGAAGATAAATTGTTTCTGGTAAATGGCATGTGAACGTTCCGTTATTTCAATGGCAAGTTAAATTAAAAAGATGCAATTATAATGCCAAACATGCATTTAGACATCTTTAAGCAGCAAACTCACCATATGAAAACAACTGATGGCAAATTTGCAGTTGGCCCTAATATGATATATTTTGGTTTTACTACATATCACATCTGATATAGATGTTGAGTTATGGCTGTGATTCTCAAAATAGTGCATTGAGCCCTAACTGAAACACATAAGCCTAGATTGGGTGGCTTGCACATATATTCCCTTCAGTTATTGGAGCTAAGTTCTTTGTGTAACCAGATGATAAACTTAATGGAAAAACAACCGATGGCAAATTTGCAGTTGGCCCTAATATGATATATTTTGGTTTTACTACATATCCCATCTGATATAGATGTTGAGTTATGGCTTTGATTCTCAAAATAGTGCATTGAGCCCTAACTGAAACACATAAGCCTAGATTGGGTGGCTTGCACATATATTCCCTTCAGATATTGGAGCTAAGTTCTTTGTGTAACCAGATGATAAACTTAATGGAAAATTCTCAATTTAAACCAGTCAAACACTTATTTTGATTAATGAATAACTTGGCAAAGGCTAAGTAAGGTATCATTGAAGCCAGCATCACTTTAAAAGGCAAATTATTTTGTTTCAAGAAAGTTGATTCTGGAATTGATAGAGAAAGATAGGAAAAGAAGAATAAAACCAGAGTGAATTCAACACTGCCAAAAGTAATGTTATGTTGTAAATTCATACAACAATGTGCCGCTATGATGGGTGGGGCAGGGGTTCGAGGTTATTCTTGACCTGCATGAGAACGTCTTCTTCTTAGCAAAATGCCCAGGGGCTGTCTTACCCCCGCAGGCCGAGTTCTTTTAACGATGTGAGTCGTGACTTCTTTTGGAAATATAGGTGGCCAAAAAAGTGGACTTACTTTAAATTAGGATAGTATAATACCAGTGAAATAATTTGGTTTCATGGACATTTAAAAATATATTGTTACAATTGGCCTTAAATTCATGTTATAGATAAAATGTTATCAAGCATTGATACAGTCTACTGTTAAAAAAATGAGGCTGATTTTTTGAAGTGTACATTGCACATACTTTCACTATATTTTCAAGAACCATAGCTGATGACATTGACACTGCACTCAAGCAAAGCAGAGAGCCTGAGATTATAGAACCACAACGTGTCTTTCTCTATTTACCATATTCTTTCTTGGGTTTAAGAACATCGGAAGACACTTTGATTTTCCATTCACTGCAAATTCTTTTCATATCGATTCCCTATTGGGCTATAGTATCTTTCAAGTAATATAAAGAAAGAGCGTGCAACTTACATTGTTCCCAAAGAAGTAGAGGCCAATCATATTGGCAAAGAGGTGATTAGACTCAGCATGGCTGAAAGCATTCGTGAGCAAGGTGTGCAACCGTCCGCTCTTCAAATTGTCTAGTGAAATCTGCTCATTGCAACAATGATAAAGAAACCACTGTTCATTACAACAATGATGATATAGTAACCACTGCTATAATCTAAAAATTGATCATTTCACTTACCATGAAATGCCTCCTCATGAACCCTGGATCAGCCACACGCCACAGCATAAAGACAGCTACATTCGCACCGATAAGCATCCACACCGCACTGTCGGGAGACTCCATCCAGTACGCCCTTCCGAAGACACCAAAAACCCAAAATGACGAAACGACTACAGCAATTCCCAAGTAAGATCGCGCCAATTATGAACCTCACCAGGGCGCGCCTTGGAGGAAAGGGGAAGACGATAACTGCCACCACGAGGCCCTGCGTCGCCGCTGCAACGAGAAGAGATCGAGAGAGCCGGAGCCGCGCGCGGCGGCCAGCCACCGGGACGCGGCGGTCCGCGCGACCGCTGCGACGTCCGCAGCCGTCCTCGGCAGGAGAGAGAGCCCGGTAGCGCCGGAGAGGCGATTCCATAGGAGGTGGGCCGACGGGGAGGGGGAAGGGGATGCGGATGTGGGCGCTGAGGGGGAGTGCACGAAGCGGTGGTGGTGGGGCTGGGGTTGGGGTCTGGGTTTTGGGGCCCCGCGGAGGGCGTGCTGCGCGATGAGGGACGGGAACTCCAGCAGCTTCCTCCGCATGGTGAATCCGCCTGGCAACCTCGAAAAGCTCTGCAAAGCTGCTCCGGCCGCCGTCGCCGCCGGCTCGCGCGGGGGCTCCTCAACCTCGAAAAGCTCTGCAAAGCTGCTCCGGCCGCCGTCGCCGCCGGCTCGCGCGGGGGCTCCTCGGTGTTTCGTTTCCAACTCCGAGAAGGGGGGGTTTCGAACTACTCTCGAGTCTCGATCGGCAAGCGACGGATTCCTTGCCGTTGTTGAGCTGCGTCTGTGAGACTGCGATTCTGGATTGGGGTGGCAGTGCTACGGTTGGGGCCTGCTCGGTCCGAGATGGTCTGGATGGGCCCCCATTATGCTTCAGTTGGGCTCGGTTCGAAGCTGCAGAGGAAAATTTCTTGGAGCATTGGCCTTGTGGGCTACGGCCCATTTCAAGTAATTTCCTTAATAAAATATGATTTGGGATCGGACGAGTACGATGCAGCCACGTCGTGAAAGGTTTTAAGGGCAAAGCCGTCGGAGGTAACCGGGAGAAGAGAATCGCCCGGCGGCGCGAAGCGGAGGAGGGTGAGAACATCGGAGTTCGGCGATGTCGAAGCGGCAGGGACCGCCGAAACACCAGAACCGCTACGCGTGGAAGCCGAACCTTGGCCAGAAGATCAACGAAACCGTAAGCTCTCCTCCTCCCCTCGTCGTCCCCACTTCCCCATAGCTCTGGATTGTTCATTCAAATCTAACCGTTGCAAAACCCTCAACGCCGCAGGAGCCCGGTGGCAGGTTCCGACCTCTGTCAGAGATCACCGGAGTCTGCCAGCGCTGCCGTGATCAAATCGACTGGAAACGCAGGTGGGGAATTGTTATCCCTCATCGATTGTCTAAGCTCATTTAGTTAGTGTGTAGTTTCGATTGTTTTCGTTCCTCTTCTCCTAGGTACGATTCATTTGTTTGTTTTTTTGTAGATACGGAAAATACAAGCCCATTGTTGAGCCAGCAAAATGGTAAATTTCTTTCTCTGTTTAGCACGTATACTGAGTAGTGAGCAGAGGTGACATATGGTTTTTTTTTTTTTGGTTTGGCAGCCAGAAGTGTAGTAAGCGAAACGTTCGGCAAGCCTACCATAATGTATGCAGAGGTGAATTTCGGCCGCTCAGTCTGTCATGCCACTAGGTCTGGTTGTTAAACATTGATATCTTGGATCGTTACTGAGGTTGCCGCTGCTTAATGCAGATTGCTCCAAGGACCTCGGCATATGTGCCAAGTGCTGCACTCAGGTTAAAGAGCTTGTTGGAAGGTGATTCCTGCTGTTCATTCCTGTTGCTGTATCGATATATTCATAATATCTGTAGTTTGATTAATTTGTAATTCTATTTAGGGATGCGAATGAGGAGGAAAGTGAACGCAAGGAACTAGAAGAGGTTTGATTGTGTTATATGTTGGAAGTTGGAACTACATAGTAGATTGCTATATTATGAACCTAGTAGAAGAGTTTTTTTAACGCAAATAGCAGGAGCTCTGCTTATCAATTAAGAAGGAAAGAGTTGTATTTACATGAGGAGTAGAAGAGTATTGTTTTGCGCTGATGACTGAAGTTGTTTTTCAGGCTATCAGAGGTGCTAGGGAGAGGGAAAGACGTACACTTCTTCGTATTGTGAGTACTTCTGTTCAACTTTTCACACTGAATAGACTTTTGTTCTTATGCACTTGCCTCTGTTATTAGTAGTCCCTGTGATGCAGAAACCAAATTAACATAAGACTATGGAGCCATGAATCTGAAAATGAAATTGTATTTTTTTTTAATTGTTACTGTTTGATAAACTCTTGGTCCTTATAGTTCCTTCTTAAGACTATGGAGCCATGAATCTGAATAGGAAATTGTGTTTTTTTATTATTATTACAGATAAACTCTGGGTCCTTATAGTTCTGTCTTCTATTTCATGGATATCTGATACTTACATAGTTACATTTGTGTTTCCTAATTCTGCATCTATATTTTATCCCTTTCTTTTTGCAAATTCTGCTGGCATTTATATCTTGAGAAAAGTTCAAACATTTGTATCAGCCTTGGTTGTGGAAAATATATACAACCTCTGCTCCAGAGCTACACTTTGGAGTTTGAGCTAGGGGCCTGTTTTGGCAAGGTTCCATCCAGTGAAACCTTTAGATACAATGAAAATCCAATGCAACAATGCTAGAATCAACCTAGGCTCATTCATATGGAATATTGATACTGACCTGTTGTTGGAGAATGAACAAGTGTTCTGTTTGATCTGACCTTTGAGCTGCTATATCTTAGTTTAAAAATTCGGTATTTTTCTCACTGTTGTCAATTGAACAACTTTCCTCAAGTGTGTAGTGTGATGCATAATTTATTTCCCATTGTTTGGACATTTAATTGTACTTCTAAGATCTGTATTTCCTATGTAGCGTTGCTAGATACTGAATTCTACTTTTTGTAATATTAACAAGTAGTATAATAAGTATCTTAATAAGGAAACTTTTAAGGTACATAAAAGAATAATAGAAATGGTTGTATTGAACAACCATAGAGCATGGGATCTGGTACATTCCTTTGAAACAAATGCTCAAGTACATGTAAATGCAATAAACTGACATTTTCTACTCAAGTCATTGGAAAGTGGAATGTGATTTTGGTTACTTATTGTAAGTGAAACTGCAGTTGAATGTTCCAGTTTCAATTCTAGCAGCCAACTTGACTCTAAGACCTTTGTTACTCTTATTTTAAACAATGTTGAGCAGTGATGTATTTATTTCAGCAAAAAACTCTCTGAACTGATGATTCCAATGACACTCAATATGGTTAATTATTTCATGCCAGATGAACAAAGGCAAGGGTGGGGAGAGTGGGCCGTCAGTCCCAAAGATTGCTGACAGAAGCCGAGAAGGTGATATCTTTCCTGCTGCATCACTTGATGAATACGCCGAACAAGCTAGAGAGCAAGAAGAGGAAGACTCAGATGAAGAGGCTGGAGATTTTGTGGAAGATTAAGTTGGGAATGCTTTATGCTGTAAACATACTTTCTTGGTGTAATGAGATGGTGCTTTTGCGGTCTTATCTGTGACGCTGTAGAAATACTATCGCTCTGTATCAGATTTAATATTCATCTGGCGGTGGTAAGATTGCTGCACATTCCTGCTGTAATGCTCCAGAGCTTGGAATTGGAAGATGCTAAACTGCGTTGATTTAATTGAAAATGGTTGTGCATGTATTACTCAGTTGGATTCTAGAATTATGGTGCTACAAAAGTTAGCCAAGGAGTCTCCAAGTTGCTAGACCGTCGAGATTCAGAATCTGCAATGGCACGCAACGTTGGCTCCGGATCGCATTTGAATTTGTGTAATATAAGAGAAGTAACCTTGGATCAGTTGTGCGTACGGCAACGTTACAAATTACCGTTATGCAAAGCAAAGCGACACGCAAGCAAAGGCAGATACTGCCGATCCAACGGTTCTTCACCCGGTTCACTCGGCAGCTCACCACAGCAAAGGCAGCCGTTCCTTTCCCCGGCAAGCACTCAACCACAGGGCTCCCGATCCGCCATTCGCGCGCGCCACTCCACGGTCCTCGTCGATTCATGCGGTCGCTTTCCGCGGCCGGCTGACGCGTGGAGCATCCCTGCCGCGGCGCTATATAGCTGCGCCCCCCGTCTCCGTTCCTCATTCTCAGCGCGCGTCCACCTCGCTCGCCCCCTGAGCCGCGCGCCACCCTCTGCTGCTGCTGCCTCTGCACGCGCGCGTACGCCCCGGATCAAGAAGGCTAGCTACGCCCGGCCGGCCGCCGGTCCGCGATGGCGCCGCCGCTCAAGGACGAGCTGGACATCGTCATCCCGACGATCCGCAACCTCGACTTCCTGGAGATGTGGCGGCCCTTCTTCCAGCCGTACCACCTCATCATCGTGCAGGACGGCGACCCGGCCAAGACGATCAAGGTGCCCGAGGGGTTCGACTACGAGCTCTACAACCGCAACGACATCAACAAGATCCTCGGCCCCAGGGCGTCGTGCATCTCCTTCAAGGACTCCGCGTGCCGCTGCTTCGGCTACATGGTGTCCAAGAAGAAGTACATCTACACGATCGACGACGACTGCTTCGTGAGTTTCAACTTAATTTATAAATCTTGTGTGCGTTGCTGCTCCTGCGTGCATTCGGGCTCCTTATTCCGCTGCGACGATGGGTCAGGTGGCCAAGGACCCCACGGGCAAGGACATCGACGCGCTGGCGCAGCACATCAAGAACCTGCTGTGCCCGTCCACGCCGCTCTTCTTCAACACCCTCTACGACCCCTACGCGCCGGGCGCCGACTTCGTGCGCGGCTACCCGTTCAGCCTCCGGGAGGGCGTGCCGACGGCCGTGTCGCACGGGCTGTGGCTCAACATCCCGGACTACGACGCGCCCACGCAGCTGGTGAAGCCCCGGGAGCGGAACGAGAGGTACGTGAACGCCGTGATGACCATCCCCAAGGGCACCCTCTTCCCCATGTGCGGCATGAACCTCGCCTTCGACCGCGACCTCATCGGCCCCGCCATGTACTTCGGCCTCATGGGCGACGGACAGCCCATCGGACGCTACGACGACATGTGGGCCGGATGGTGTGTTAAGGTGACAGAACAGAACAGCAGACGATTTTTTTTTTCACATGGTGATTCACTGCACGCCCGCCCCCCAATGATGCTGATCACGCCGCCGCTGCGGATGTGCAGGTAATCTGCGATCACCTGGGTTTGGGCGTCAAGACCGGGCTGCCCTACATCTGGCACAGCAAGGCCAGCAACCCGTTCGTAAACCTCAAGAAGGAGTACAAGGGCATCTTCTGGCAGGAGGACATCATCCCCTTCTTCCAGGCCGTCGTGCTGCCCAAAGACTGCGACACCGTGCAAAAGTGCTACATCGCGCTCTCGCAACAGGTCAAGGAGAAGCTCGGCAAGGTCGACCCCTACTTCACCAAGCTCGCCGACGCCATGGTCACCTGGATCGAGGCCTGGGACTCGCTCAACTCCTCCGGGGGCACTGCCGTCGCCAACGGCAAGCCCAAGAAGTGAAGTAGATCTATGCTGCCGCCGGTACGGCCGGTGAAGTGACGACGGCGGCGGCTCGGCTAGCTCTCTCGTACGTCGTGTAGGTTGCGTGCATCAGGTTTAAAGCTGTTGCATTGTGTTTCTTATATACTGCATCACATGGAGTAATTAGTTCGTGGCCCTTTCCCCTTTCTCTTTTTTTCTTCTTATCATCATCAGGTCGAGTCGAGGTCATTTTCTTTAGGTTCAGTGCCGTACGTCCGTTCTCAGGGATACTAGTGTTTCCTTGTATTATTAATTACACTACTACAATGTGAGAATAAATAGAAATTGCGTATGCTATCACGTGGTCGATCATGTTGTTTTATTTCATTTGAAGCGTTTTGACACGCTCTGGTGGTTCGACGCATTTCGTCGCAAAAAAAAAAAGATATATAGCTGTAGTGTACAAACATTTTTTTTTAGCAACGTAGTGTACAAACATTGTACGTAGAAGTTACCAACCAAATGCACTCGCACACGGCAGTACGCGCACCTACGGTCCGAGTCGAAGCCACATCTGACGCCCCTGCTGCGGTTTCAATCCAAGTAATCTAATCGACCGGCCCGACTGAAATCAGGGGGCCACGGGAGAAACTGCTGCCAAGCGAGAGTGCCTGGCACGTGAGCAGGGAGCGCCTAGCTCCATAGAGGATACAGCCACGTATACACTGTTGTCCCACGTTGCGACTTGTACCGCCAGTGGGGCCGACGATCCACGGAACTCATAGCAAATCTTTTTCCCAAAGTGCCCTTTATTATACTGTTATTAAGATCCAGCCATAAGGAAATCTAAAAATATTTCGAGTTTGTACATTAAGTCTTTCTAAACATCCCTAAATACCAGAATAAGCATAAAAAGATATAGTTGGTTAGAGATAGGTGAACTAAAAGATTGAAAGAGAAAACCATAAATAGTATTTTTAGAAGAAATACTAATATTAGTGATGCTAGAGAGATAACAAAAATAGAGCACTAGCAACACACAAAAGGGCTTGCAGAAGCGATGAAGCAACACACAGAAGGGCTTGCAGAAGCGATGAAATCCTTGTTGATTCGCAAACGGTCACATGTAGATTCGCAAACAGTCGCATACATGTTGAAAGTAGTATTTTTCTTTTTAATTTTTGCATGTAACGTAAGCCACGTATTCACATGCATGTAACGCTTCGACTCGCATCACGTAACACTTGTATGAAATTCACCAAGAAATTGCACCAAAGACACATATGAATCGACGTCGATAGAGTTTCGCGCGCGAATTATGAACACCCCGTATAAAACACAAATGGCTCTTTTAACCCTAGTAGAACTAAAAACCGGCCACATGTACCAGCCCCACCGGCAGGGCATTATGGTAAAACCTAAGAGGAAAAAAGGCGGGCCCCGCACTTGCCCGGACGCTGAAAGAGAAAAAAAAAAACATCCCCAGAACACAACCCTTGGCCGTAGGCGGCGGCAGGGCGAATCTCCGCAGTCTGGGATAACCCCAGGCTTGCCACACTCCCTTTCCCCCACTCGCCGTCTCCTCTCCTTCGCTTCCCATCCATTTCATCCCCCACCCAGCGAATCCAACCCCACCCCTCTCTCACTCACTCACTCTCTCTCTCCTGTTACGGCGAGAGCCAAACCCCTAGCTACCTCGCTCCAGAAGGTCTCCTTCCCCGGCTAGATCTCCCATGTCCGGCCGCGCTGCCGATCCGGCCATGGCGGCCGCCAAGGGGAATCTCGGTGAGCTCGTTTGGGAGCACCGTGTGCAGGCGGCCGTCGCCGTGGCGTTCGTGGCCGCGGCCGCCGTCTCGCTCTCCGCGGTCGGGCCCAGCCTCAGCGCCGTGGTGTCATTCTTCTGGCCGCTGCTCCTCTCCACGGCCTTCTTCCTGGTGGCCGTCTCCGTGCTGCTCTGGATCTCGCCGCCACCCGCGGGCGACGCCGACGAGTCCGGCAAGGAGCTCATCGACTTCGTCGCTGGGTGCCGCCCGGACCACCTCGCCCCCCCGGATGCCGTGGCCGTGCCCGCCGTGGAGGCTCCTCCGCCGGAGCCGGAGATCTAACGGGCTGCAGCGCCGGAGGAGGAGGCGGAGAGGAGGCTGACAGCAGCCGAGCTGTGGCATGGCGTGCGTGCTCCGTCGCCACCGGGGTGACGACTTGCTTCCAGTGGCACGGGTGGGGGAAACCATTGTGGGCCCACCTGTGGGTGTCACGCCGGCGCGGCGCGCGGCCGTGGCTCGGTAGCCTAGGACTCCTCCATGTCGTCTCCCTCTGCTCCGGTGTAACATACAGTACCGTGGATCTTAATAATGAATCATGGCAAAAAAAAAATAAAAAAAAAAACTGTCCTCGCCGGAGTGATCTGTGTGTGCGGCTGTGCGCGCCTTGACTGCTTTCCATATCGATCGTCTTTCGCTGTCAAGGTGGCTGTGGCTTTGCGCTTTCGTTATCCTCGGTCACTGTACCCCGAGGCTTTACCTCAGCATCACTCGTTTGAGTTGCTACTTGCCAGTAGTATGATAGCATGATTCATGCCAGGAAAGCGAAAGGTGAAGAAGACCTGGTTTCCTTTCGGGTCATGATAGTATATACAGTACTTTAATGAATGACTCTCCTGTCTTCTCACAAAATTCCTTATCTGCGTCTATCAAGCTTTCCAAGATCTTGCATTGCTCCGCCAGATGACAGATTTAATGAAGAGGTGCAGCTGCAGATCCGGCCCACAGTTTGCAATCCTCGGAATCATTCATTCGTGAGCCATCACAGATCTTGCTCGGTTCAGACTTCAGAGCTAAGCATCACTCTGAGAGCGGTTACAAGACGAGAAGCGTTGCACGGTAGACTTGATAGGGTGCGCTGCGTGCCTACTGCGTCCTTTCGGCGTGAGCCGTTCGGACGTTGGGACATCACATAGCGGTAGCGAGCCTGCGACCGTCCATTTTTTCCTCCTCCTATATACGCAGTCCTACTAGGCGGCCAGAACGGCGGCTAGTAGATGACCGACACGGCGACGCCTCACGTGAGCCCGTGACCCCGTCGCTGTCCTCGAAAGGGCCAGTCATACTAAACTCGGTTCAGGAATGGAGGCGCCTGGCCAGTCGCTGTCGCATTGTTTAGTTTGCACGAAATTTTGCAAAACTTCCCGCATTCCTGTCACATCAAATTTTACGACATATACATGAAACATTAAATATAGATAAAAAATTAACTAATTATATAATTTGTTTGTAATTTCCGAGACAAATCTTATGAGCCTATTTAGTCTATGATTAGATAATATTTATCACATACAAACGAAAATACTACAAGACCTAAATTTTGATCTGCTTTGAACTTCACCGTGACCTTTTTTTAATAGAGCCGTGACATTTGATTTGCACCACATGTGATGGCCCTCATGAATGATTCTGAGGATGCCACTGACGTTGGTCAAGCCTCAACCTGGTAAGCTCTAACCAATTCTACAATTCCGATCAACCTCAAATTGGTAGACTGAGAAATTCGTCGAATTCCTGTATCCGCTCGCCCATCGTTGGCAATCTCCAGCCAACGGTGCTTATTGTATTTAGGTTCCAATTTTGATTTTAGGAGTTGACAAACATAAGTTCGTATTGCAATAGTCATATTCATATTGGTTGGTCACTTGTGGACCACATGGTTTTCTTGGATCACCTGATAATAATTTGAATTGGTAATAAGAGTATGGTGCAAAAGGCATTCACAAAAGACTGAGGATTTTATAGAGTCAAGTGCAAGTTTGGTGCTCTGAGGTGCTTGACATGGATTGTATAGGGCTTTGTTCATTTGCCCATACTATTTGTGGGAGGGTGTCTAATACATGCAACTTGGTAAGAGTCGAGTTCAAAGCATTGGATATGCACAGTAAACTCTCACCAAGCTTAACAAGTGACATTGTTGGATAGGTTTTTAATTCAAGGATCTCAAACTTGGTGCGCACATCATCAGATGAAGCACAACTAAGTCAATACTTGGTTGTAGTGTGGACTAGTCACCATATTATTGGATGGGACTTCGTGACGCTAGACAAATTATTTGGTGAGGAACTTGTGTTTTACCGTACAATCAGGTGGTGGTGATTTGTGATACCAGGCAGATAGGGGTGAAAAGAGATGGAAACGAATGAAAAATGATATTTTTCTGTTTTCATTATTGTAAGCCAAGAGCCATTGCGGTAGTGGGATATACAAAAAATAGATAGATTGATAAAAAGAAAGACAAAAACAAACGGTAACACAGGGATTTCAAGCCAAAAATAGATGCCACATGACATCTCAGTTACATAACATATGGCAAACTGAATAAATATACACATAATACACCTCACATGTCGTGTCATGACATACATAAACACAAGCCAAACAGAACAATGTACGCATCACAGGTCATGAGATGATAGACATAAGCCAAACTGAATAAGTATACCTCACAAGTCATGAGTTCACAGCATGATATGAATAAGATACCTCACAAGTCACAGGTTCACAACATGATATACACAAGCCAAACTAAATAAATAAATAAGATATTACACATAGACTTGGTAGTAGTACAATACACACATGACAACATAATATCAGACCACAAATAAGTCCATACGACTTTGAAATGATAATCGACAAACCACACAATATCATGTGTGAACAACAAACTCACCAACAACACATGTGAACAAAAAGTCCATTGTTAAAGATTTATTCCCAGCCACCATCTTCGTCCATTATATTTCCTAATAAATAAAATCTTTACCATGTTTATTTATGACTAACTGCAAATATAAAGATATGCTATTGTTTTTAGGTTGTTGCAGAAATGGTTATGAAACACCTCATCATCAACGACGGAGTGACTAGAAGTGATAGGAATTATCTCTGGAGGTTTCAGCTCATATTTGGAGTCTAGAATCAAAAGAAAGATATCACACCACTTCAGAGGC
>Ga0182004_10001724_pt1 | contig 16400 bp, 10 predicted proteins | sample Sormic07211540_1_FD_120479 | JGI IMG/M metagenome (GOLD analysis project Ga0182004, IMG submission 120479) | Endophyte microbial communities from Sorghum bicolor roots, Mead, Nebraska, USA - 072115-40_1 MetaG | ecosystem: Host-associated > Plants > Roots > Unclassified | place: USA: Nebraska...
ATCTATATCTATATCTATATCTATATCTATATCTATATCTATATCTATATCTATATCTATATCTATATCTATATCTATATCTATATCTATATCTATATCTATATCTACTAGCCATTCTATCTCAACATCTTACTATTGCACCTTACCGGTCTACAATCACATACATTTAACTATCGTTGTTAGTATGCCACATCATCCACTATAACTAATTTATACTCCCTCCATCACACAAATAAATGCATTTCTTTGACCGCTACGATTCATATTTGACCATTCGTCTTATTTAAATTTCTTGTACAAATAATAAAATAAATAAATTATTATAAAAATATATCTAACAATAAAATAAGTCATGAAAAATAAATAATATTTATTAAAAAATTTTAAATAAGACAAATGGTCAAACATGAATAATAGAAGTCAAAAGAAATGTAATTATTTATGGGACGAAGGGAGTAATAGTTTTCTTCATATAAGTAATTTAGTCTAATATCATTCTAATTCATCCGTAAATTCCTTCAACACCACACGAGATATGTTTCTAGTTTATAAAAGGTATGTACCTTGCTTCCAGTGCACAATTGTGCATATCGCAACATTATCCGCTATTGCTAATGCTACTACTATTTAGTTTTTATCTCTATTAATATTGTTTAGTTTTTAATAAACTCGTGTAGTATGTGTCATTGTTTTGAGGTGTGTGTGGCTTGTGGGACTTCTGTTTTGTTATTTGTTCATCTCTTGTCTACTATTAATATAAGTTAGGCAAAGCTTTGTGTTTTGCTCTCTCTACTATATCATGGACTAAGTTTGGGTACCATGGACTAAACTTTACTCCTAAATATGCAAAGAAAGATGGACTAAAAGTATTTAGAACCCAGCTAGCTAGCAATTAGTTAATAATTTGTTAGCAAATGTAAACTTGTATTTATTACAGATGTGCACATGATGAGTCTTTGTCCAAAAAATTACTTGCTTTTCCATGATATCAAATAGCTAGTACTAGACTAAACTTTAGCCACGTAGTACATATTTTAGCCCTAGTTCTAGCTAGGTGATCCAAACATGCTTAGCTTATTAGTGTGTGTCTACTATTGATGCAAGTAGTGTTTAGTAATGCTTCTGCACAGTACTTTTTTCTTTTTGGGTGCTGCATATGCAAGCACGGTTTGTTACGCTGTTCAACCAAACAACAGTAGTCATACGCATTCAGACAATTTTCAGGCCGGCTAATAACTCCTCATCCTGATTACTGTACCCTCTCTTAATTCTTTATTATTACACACAACCTGTATTAGGCATCGGAACCACCGTTCATTCATTGCACGCAAATTCTATCATGTACGTACAGGTGGTTACTTGTGGCACCTCCACAGTAGAGTAACTTTTTTTATTACTAGCTCGGATCACACTCCCATATATTTTTTGTAGGTTCGTTAACCGTGTATAAAAACGTACTACTGCACTGTTACATCTGTATATATGCATGGGAATTCACTTCATGCATAGACTGGATCGAAGTAATTAAGAACGTGTATAATATTCCGCCGTCCACGCTGAACAGCTAGCGCTTCACAAAATCTCATGTACTAATCACTATACTAATAGATGCATGTTATAATTTGAGGATTTTTGCTCTAGATACTAGCTGCTCTACTTCTGTGGCTGCTGAGATGTGTCAACGAGCTTTAATTCTGTCTGTCTCCAAGCATCTATATATATACTATTCCATTGGCTTATGTATAAAATAAAATAAAATAAAATAAAACAAAATATTATATTCTATTCCTATGCACCTGCCACCTGTCTCAGAAAAACCGTCCCATTTGATTTGATTTGATCGTCGTCTGATGCTATAAAAAATTGACCGTATATTGTGAGGGTCAAAGTTGAAATCTTCCATACAAAAAATCGAATCATGTTTTTTGGGTATCTGCTCCACAAATTAATCAAACAGTGTTTAATTTGTGAAGTGGCCCTCTTCAACAACCGAGCGATCGAGCGAAGCAAGCTAAAGCTAAACACAAATGAATGAGGTTAGCTGATGCATATGTATCAAGCTCTGCCTTTTAACTTGCCACCACTTTTCCTTCCATTTTATTTTCCCTTGTCATCATATATACTTATATATATATATACCGTGGGCTTCTTCACCTCTCCCCTTCCTGTGCCTTAATTGCCTTGCCTTGCTTTCCCCACACTGAAGCAAGAAGCAGCTGAGTTCTGACAGCAGCGAGCAGCCTACCGCGAGAGAGAGGGGGCGCCATGGAGGTGGCCGTGGCGCTCGCCTTGCTCTTCTTCTGCGTCCTCCTGCTAGCCTCCGGCACCATCGCCTTCCTTCTCATCCGCCACTGCCTAGCCGCCCTCCGCCGTCGGCCCTCCGCCGACGCCGACCCCGAGGCGCGAGCACCAGCAGCGCCTCGTCATCGTCAGCCACAGCCAGCGGCGGCGGCGGCGGCCAAGCCCAAGCAGCAGCAGCAACCGTTACTAATAGCAGCCGTCAAGAAAGAGGCGCAGGTGCCGCGGCGGCTGGCGTGGCGGGAGGTGGAGGCGCTGACCGGTGGGTTCGACGAGGCGGCCGTGGTGGGCCGCGGCGGCTCCAGCACCGTGTACCTCGCCAGGCTCATGGACGGCTCGCCCGTCGCCGTCAAGGTGCACCGCTGGTGCGGCGGCGAGCGCCGCCTGCGCGCGTTCCGGCAGGAGCTCGACCTGCTCCGCCGCCTCCGACACCCCAACATCGTCGCGCTCCTCGCCTACTCCGACGACCACGGTGAGTTCATTCGCGCGTGCGCGCCTTGCTATTCATCTCTTTTTCCCTCTCTTTTTTTTTCATGGAGCTACACTACACAGAAATCATTAAGCTTTCACTTTCACTTTCACTCCACGCTTACGCTACTTTGTTCTGCTCCAACCGACTGTCCCTGTTCCTTGTTTTAACTTGAGTATTCTTTTACGGTTTTTATTTTTATTTTTATTGTTATAAATAAAAATATTTTATTTTTATGATAGATAGATAGATAGATAGATAGATAGATAGACACCAACCAGTTCATACACCTTAAGTAAACATATAGTACCAATTATTTCGACATGGAACTTGCTTACATGTAGGCAAATTGATTTAGGGTAACTTAGATTAGATATGGCGTGCATTGACTTTGTTTACACTTTACTTAGTACAAGTCATGATTGAAGTCAAAGCTTACACATTTCTTTATCAAAGTAGCGAGTAGCAACCAAGAAATGAAGGAGCTTTAGACTTTTCCTTCGCAGAAATGAAGGGGCTTTAATTAATTTAGACACTTTAGCATCCTTTAGTGTCTAAAAACAAAATGCATATAAATTATTACAAAATGCAAAAGAAAAAAAAGGGTTGCTGTGCCACAGTGAGGTGAAATGAATTATGCAGTGCGTGCGTGACATCACTTTACTCCCTACCTACCTAACGCCTAACGAGAGCCGAGTGCAACGGCTACACCGCGTATTCATTCATTTTTGTACGGCGACGCCCCACCCCCTCTCGTCAAACTCAAACCTGCTCTTGTTCAGCTTGGTCGTCGCTGTCGCCTCTTTTTTTTTTTTTTCCATTCAATTCACTTTCACTTTCACTCCGCGGTGAAAACATGTATGGAGATGCATGGAGTGGTAAACTAATGACTGTTACTGTGTGAGTGTGCGCGTGCAGAGGAAGAGGGCGCGCTGGTGCTGGAGTACCTCGCCGGCGGCACGCTAGCGGACGCGCTCCACGGAGCAACGGCAGGCACCGCGCCGCTCCTGTCGTGGGCGCAGCGCATGCGCATCCTCCACGACGTGGCGTGCGCGCTGGAGCACCTGCACGACGGCGGCTCCACCGCGGTGGTGCACGGCGACGTGTCGGCGTCCAACGTGCTCCTCGACGGCGGCGGCGGCGCGCGGCTCTGCGACCTGGGCTCCGCCTGCGAGGGCTTCTCGGCGGCGGTGGCGCCGGCGCGCGCCACAGTTGCCGTGGGGTCGCCGGGCTACGCCGACCCCTTCTTCCTCCGCACGGGCATCGTGTCCAGCAAGTCCGACGTCTACGGCTTCGGCGTGCTCCTGCTCGAGGCCGTCACGGGCCTGCCGGCGGCCGGCGGCGAAGAAGCGGCGTCCGGTGAGAACCTGACGGCGCGGATCGTGCCGCGCGTCAGGGCGCGCGGGGTGGCGGGGCTCGTGGACGGCAGGCTCGTCGGGGAGGGCGGGTACGACGAGGAGGAGGCCGCCGACGTGGCCAGGCTCGCCGTGGAGTGCGTCGCCGCGCAGCCCGGGCTCCGGCCGTCCATGGCGCAGGTGCGCGCCGCCATCGCGGAGAAGGCGGCCAGGTCCATCGCCAAGGCAGGCTACGGTCACCATATCCAGCTCAGCAAGCTGCTGGAGCTCACATGATTTTGAGTTTTTTTTTTTTTGGATTTTATTTACTCTCCGTTTTATTAATTTCTTCGATTCGAGATCGCCCCCCCTTCCATTGTGTTTAGAGCAGTTAAGACGTCTTAGCTTCCGATGTGTCATGTGTGTTCTTGTAGCGAAAGTACGTATGTAAATTCTTCCTTTTTCGTTGTTGTCCTTGCATGATGTTTATTAGGGTAGGATTGTAAGAAAATGGATTGTGCATTGGAGTGGAGGGGAGAAGAGATTCATCCGAGAGTGAAATGTAAATATGGAATGGATTGACGTACTGTGCATTTTCTTTACTGCATACTAAGGCCATGTTTGGTTCCCCTTGCTAAATTTTAGCTAGCTAAACTTTAGTCACTTTAGTAGCTAAAGTTCCAAACATATTGACTAAAAGAAGCTAAAATAGTAGAATTTCATTAGTCACCCAAGAGTAGCTAAAATAATTTTAGCTAGCTAAAATTTAGCAAGGGGAACCAAACAGACCCTAAGAGTACAGTAGTATTTATTGTAGTAAGAACCCGTTTGGAAGGGTACTCCATGCTACAGACACATGTCTCTCCATTGGAAAAAGTCCATCGAGATCGGGACCGGAGGCGTGAATAGGGTGTCCTAAACGGAACGGGACGGGGTTCTAACTTCTAAAGTTTGCTTGGCCCAGCAGCAGCTCCAACGAACAGACAAGATGATCTTTTGTCTACAAAACTCACTCACTAGGAATATAGGACTAGGATGCTAACTAGAGTAGTAGCTATCTCAATGATTGAGTGATGATGTGCAGGCAAAGGCAAGGGAGCAAGTGAAGCATGCTCATCATTCAGGTTGTGCTCCAAGGCAGCGGCAGTTTTTTGGAGGACCAGCCAGCTCATATTTGCAGCATACGGAGTATATACATACTCCACTACTCACACTAATGATTGTTGGAAAGATTTGCTCCGTGTGTTAGCCCGTATGGATTCTCCAACACTGGTCCTGCGGATGTTTTTGGTAATTTAGTGCGTGATGTAAGATGTCGAGAGAATTTCCTGGACCACACCATCCTCCAAAACAAAAGCTTGCAAAATACTCCTACTAGCACGGTAGCACCAATATTTGTTCAAGTTACAATGATTGATCGTTACAACAGGGTACATGCTCATGGGACACTGAAAATGTCTTGTGACAAATAAATAAATCTAACGCTCAACTAGTTTCTGCAAAACAAATTGCTTCACACTTGATGCGACTGTCAGCAGTACTACTACTCTGCAGTCTGCACCAGTAGTTGAAGCACAAGACTGAAATGATGCTATTTCATTTACACCAATCCCTGTATAAAGTACGTAAGTAGTAAGTACATGACAACATCCAACCTTACGCGGCTCTGCTCCATTTTATATGGAGCCTATTCACAACTTCAGATACATACATTATTATTATTGTCCTATTTCAGGACCCCATATGTTTTAAACAGAAAGCATAGTACAGCGCAAACTCGCAATTTTCATCTGAGGAAGAGGAAATATTGTCTTCATCCGTCGTGTTGTGTGGAATATTAACTTCAATGTTACAGGGCCAATTACCAAAACAGAGAATTACAAGCAGGCAAAAATGTTAATACAGGTCAAAGGATTTACAAACCGATGGTGTCAGCTTTGCTCTGTCAATTTTCAATGTCAAAGGATTTACAAACCGATGGTTCCAGGAACATTGAAAATCCTTTAATACAGCTCAAAGGATTTACAAACCGATGGTTCCAGGAACCATGATGCCTGTCAATTTTGATGTGGGCGATCCTGTCTGTTCTTTGCTCTCTTCATCTTTGCTTTGAACCTCAGTTTCAGGAGCAGTGTCTCCATAGTGTTGACAAAGTTGCCGACTGCCATAACCACCAGCAAGATCCCGCAGACTACAACCTGGTAAAAAAAGAAAATGTGGTGTAAATTTCACTCCAGAACAAGTGCCAAGTGGCATGTCAAGATCTATTCAAACCTATATCCCTCCACCCCCACCCAGAATTTCGAATTTTGGAAAAGGCAATAAATTCCAGACAGCAATAAATTCAATCAAGAGCCTAGACAATTTAATCCTATCTGACATTCAACTGTAATAGAGAAACTGTTAAATCATTCTTGCCTGCCACTGGGAGGCAAGCCCATGCAAAGCTGTCTGAAGAAGCAAAACTCCAACATATGCTTCAAAACCCTGAAAACATAAGAGTATCAGGACCAGGTGCGTCAGTGCAGCAAACAAATGATATTTAGTCCAATTAGACAGGATTTATGCATGAAGGACCAACAACTTATTCTGGAGGGTTCAAGTTGAGTGGCAACTCAGTTCGAGAGAAAAACCAGGATCTGCAATAATTCGAATTGTGCAAACAACATACCTGTAATATGAAAAGGACAGGATATAGCAGCAACAACTGCCCCTCCACACCAGCTGTTTCTCCAGCGACGACATCCATTCTTTTAGCCTGCAAGGAGTTAATTGGGAGAGAAGTTAGGTTAACCTTAAAAAGTATTAGATAATGATGTGACACAATACTGATTCACAGGTTCACATTCTACCAATAAGCTCTGCCCACAAGATTTCTTTTACGATAAATTCACTGACTGTTTTTTGAGAGTACTAAATCAGAGAAACATTGATTATCTTGAGTTGTTCTTTGTAAGCACCTAGTGAAGATCTCCATGCATCTAGTTTCATCATATACAAATTTCCACTATGAAGCTAATGGAAATGGAGAATGTTCCTTGGTTTCAAAAATGTTTTATCATACACAAGGACCTTTTTGTAATTCTAGTTAGGATCATGTTTGGAATACTTATGTGAGATACGCTTATTCTATGTATTGAAATTATAAGTTTCGAATGCCACAGAGGTTAGTTAGTTTCTTAAATTCAAACAAGACCTTACCTTTCCTAGAGCTATTCGAGTACGCAATCTTTGGCGCTGGTATCTGTTCTGTAGATGCATTGCAATGCCTTGCATGATTGCCCAACGCAAGAAAAGTTGCACCCCCCTCTGCAAAAAGATTATTGTTTGAGTGCAACATTAGGAAATTTCCCAAGGCGATGCCTGCATCAGTGCTTCTTTCCAGAAAAAAAGGGAGCATATACCTGCTTGCTAGAACAATCAGGTTGTCCTTTTATCTCCCATGTAAGGCTAATAAGAGCCATCAGCATTGCTAGATAGTGGTGATATATCCACCTGAAAATGTAACAGTGAATCATGATAGAGAAAGCATGCATTGGAAAAGAAATTTAACCAGAGAATAAACTAAACACTGTCAACAAATTATTTGAATTGAGAAACATTTAACCAGCTATGTTTTACAAATGGACATTTGCAACTAACCTTAAATGCTGCAGTTTAAAAATTTAATATCTTAAGCAGTGAAACTTTAGAAGTGATGATCCCTTACCATGGACGAATGTCACTTCCATTCGCAATTAATACATTCTCACGCAAAGCAAAGCTTGTGTACAGGTATAGTAACCAAGCCTGAGAAGCAGCAAGACATTATTTAGATAGTTCTTGTTGGACAATGCAGTGATCAGCACAGTGAACATATTCTAAGGAGTATCACAGTATCGACAAAACACCTGGTAAATTTGAACAGCCAATGCTGGAAGGCATCCATCCCATATCCACCATCTCAGTAGGAGGAGGATAGATGGAAACAACAGAAACTTATAGGCAGTCCTATCCTGCCAATAGAACAGGTTAAAACATCAACACCATTGGTGGGAGGCATCCTTATAGTTTACAAGATGAAATATCAGTTCAGCCCAAAGATCTAAGCATTACTTGGATTCAAAACCCCCAAAGTATATTTTTACACAATATGACAATGCATTTACCAACATACAGCCCAGTATTATGTGTTTCTGTACTAGCTAGATGTTTCACTAGAAGACCTTACTGAATTAGTCATGTTTACAGTGATGATTTCAGTTTCTCTTAAAAATTTTGCAAGCAATGGCAGATTAAAGGAGACATATATTATACAAGTTTCATCTTAATGCTTACATAAACCAAACTTTATGCCAATTGAAGGCTTGAAGCAATCATCGGAACCCATAAGTTACCAATATAAAAGGGAAAAAGTTTAAGCTGACAATACTGTTATTTCAGTTCTTGCTTTCATATCTGAAAACCCCTGACAAAAAGGTCTTTCCAAACGACATTGAAGAAGTATCTTAAGCATACCCTATAATTGTTGTACTCATCCTTGATTTTGAGCTTATCTTCTTTCCTCGCCACCCGCACATTCACAGGGCCTAGAAACGTCTTAAGAAACTTCCCTGCATGTTCAGACAAAGGTACATCAAAAAATTAACAAATCATAACTTGTCGATAACAATTAAGCCGAGGGCAAAACGGGGCGGAGTATATATATAAAACAAAACATATCCAACCATTTCGCTTGCTAGGTAGAAACGAAGCCACATCACTATCCGTGATTGCCACCCTGGCACGCTCCAGTTCCTCCTCGACCTGCATCAAGTATAAATCTGAAATGTCACATTTCGAACAAGAGCAGAGGGGGACCTGTAGGTCATTTGGAACCTAGTGGGCTTGCAAGGATCTGCAGGGTGCTAATCCATAAGAAGATGCTTAGAGTTTTACAAGATGTGACGTTTCAGTAGCACACAATAACGGTCCTAGGCCAATGTGTTCATATAATCTAGCTGTCCCTACCAGGCTACCACGCTGCACTACACATAGCAACTTGCATGATCAAATCCATGTAAATTTCCAAACCAAAACGAAAGAAGAACTAAAGCCAGCGTGTGCACAGCCATTTGATTAATTAAGTTGAATTCGGATTTCAGGCTGGCATCTATAGGTGTCTTGTTATTAACAGATTTCCCCACAGCTTGCAGACAGACGTGACACATCTTTCCACAGCTTGTGAGATACAGACAGACAGACGACAAGCTACCAGAATTGGATGGAATCTTATCCTCGAAACAGTAGCGGGGCGTCACCATTCCAGACTCCAGAGCCATCATCATCGAAAAATGTGGACGAAACAAGGCAACCTAATTACTAATAATCCTGCAGGCGGGCATCTCCAGGCCATGCATGAGACGGGGAGCAAAGGATGGGATCACAGCGCAAGTTTCGATGCAATCCCCCGCTTTCATCTGAGATACGGGTCGGCAAGCTAATCGCGATCTGAGATACGGGAGGAGCAACCGCGCTTTCGTGAGGCAAGAGCCTGGCAGGAGGAGAGGTGGAGGAAGAGAAGGCGATGCGATGCGAGGCTAGGCGGACCTTGTCGATCGTGGAGGAGTCGAGGGCGTGGAGCGAGCCCTGGAGGCGGCGGACGTCGGCGTCGAGCGCCACGGCGCGGCGGCGCAGCGCGTCCTCCTCGGCGGCGCGGGTGGCGACTAGGGCCGCGGCCGCCTCCCGCAGCTCCCGCGCTGCCTCGGCCGCGGCGGACGCCGCCGCCTCGAGGCCGCGCGCGTCCCCGTCGCCTGACATTGGCTGGCGCGGGGCGGTGGAGCGGTGGGGCCCTGCCCTGCGACCTGCGACTGCTGAGGCGTGCGTGCGTGCGACGGAGGAAGAGCAGAGACTAGAGAGATCTTGGATTGGAATTTGGAATTGGATGGAATGGAACCCCCTTCCTCTCTGCTTGCTTTTGTGTTGTGTGGGAGAACGGAGAACGTGCGTGCGTGTTCGTGCGGCTGCCTGTGACTTACACGTCACCCTCACTTTGTTCTACCACTGGTGGGTGGGCCCGCACCAGAGCAAAAGCAAATAGGGTGGCTCTATCTTCTTTTCTTTTCTTTTTTATTTTCTTCTTATTATTATTATGGGTCAAATCAGGAAGATACTATAAATATATACGTACACAAGCATTAGACATTATTGTTGGCAATTTCAGTTGACCCTTGCAACCGTAGCAGCACCTGGTCTGGAGAGCCGTGCTGCAAAAACAAAAAATCAATTCGCATGCCGTGCTCAACAATATTGACAAAATCCTTTGTATAGAATAATGACAAATTAGTTGACAGCCATTACTTTCCTAGTATTTGTCTTATCACGCTGTTGACCGGTCATAACTTGCGGGGATTACTTTAATCTATATAGTCTGGAGTAATCGTATTCCTTGGGTGGAAAAAAGACGACTAAAGCAGACACAAGTGAAGTACGGTAGATGACAAATGTTCGCTCCGCTGAAAAACCATGGCAGAAAATATTATTCACTGATTTGAGAAAAACATTGCTAAATAGCTAATAAATTTGACAGATAAACTCAAGTAAACATGACACTCCAACGTGCAACTATAATTCTTGTGCATTTGATTTTTTACCACTCTTACGAATGACACCATAATATGTGTCACTGACGTGGTATTTTATATAACACTCACCCGTAATGATGGTAAATATGTACTTATTTCATAATTCTTGGAATGGTTCAACACCCAACAAGCAAAGAGACTGCAATTACAGGCAACAGCTACACGTAGCATTCAAACACAAACACTTTGATGTCTGACGCATGACACAACAGATAGCCGCCCCCCAAACCACCTTAAGTTTCGTCCAATCCAAATGGACCGCAGTTTATCAAGGAATAATATCCAAAATTCTTCAATGTTTTAGGAATACATAACCTACAAAATTCGATGACGTCATATCATATCCGATGAGCTGACAACTTTCACAGAAATCTGCTTGCTTCACGAACCCGATCATACCATTTCCAGATTCCAACTCCATGAAGAATACAATCCTTGAGTCAATATTTAGTCAACTGAGCTGAGTGTGCGGCATCAGATGCATAACAAAAAAAAATTAGCCGTAGCCATTATGTTATATGCACAAATACTTGATTCTCCTCCACTTTAACACTTAAGACAGCGTACTGGGCTCCTGTAAGTTGGCCACATAACAGCAACGTCAACTTCTGTTTCGTTTACCTACACCTCAGATTCAGATGCAACCATCATCAACTGGCAGGTTCAGTTAGGAAAGCAGTCATGATTCTTCCAAGGTCCTCCAAACAACAGCAAATTCAGTCTGCAATCAGAATCAGTCAGGCTATGTCAAAGATTCTGCAAACAACAGTTAAGCAGCAAGCTTGACTTGGCATTTCGCATGAGTCAAGCATGCCCTGTTAGGACCACACTGAATATTAGATTGCCATTTATGTCTTGAACTACATTTAATTTTCTTATTAATAAAAAAGGCATGAGAGAGGATAGTGTCAACTGTGAAATATTCAAGATACTAAACAAACGTCGACTACAACTTAAAGAATTTTCATGTATTTCTTTGAAACATACAGACACAAGGAAAATATATATATATCATACTTTTCTGCGGGACCATTTGTACAGCGCACAGTTTGACAATGGATTAGATGTTCTTGTTTCTTCAACCAGGGAAGAGTGCCCTGTCTGCAAAACAATATAATCTTCATCCTGTTTTCTGTTGAACCATTAAGAAATTCAGAGAAACATGTTTCAGAACATCAAGGTAATACAGCACAAATACAGCATTGAGCTACGTCAAAGTAATTGATGAAGGCGTCAATAAAACAGTGGTATGGAAACCAATAATTAGTTAGCCACAATTTCTCATAATTGAATTGTTCATTTTGTTTTTGTTGTATATCTGAACAATGGATAACAAGATGAGTAGTGATCTAAATTACCCAGTGTGTCTTTACTGCTAACATATATAAACAAGCAATGTGGGTTAGTTTTCATACTTACCAAGAACTTAAAATCTGACTAGTATACCAGCAATAATCTTCAGTTGCTCCATCTCTTCTGAAGTAGCAATTCCAGGATCCACATAACACAACTGATGACAAGACATGTACACCAGATAATGTATTATATAGATGTACAAATTCATGTGAGCCTTCTTAATTTCATGTACTTTGTGTCATTTGATGTACCTGATACTGTGGCTTCCTGAGTGTGTGGACACCTCTCTTCACCAAACGCTGCCATCCTTTTTTGCTTCTTAGAGACCTTTCTAGCTCTGCAGTTCTCTGTGGCAGTAAGGGAAAACATTTGAACAGCGTACTGATAGAGAAACAGCAATTCAAACTTCAAAGTCTATTTTAGTTGTTGGACTATGCATACAAAATAAGGAACCAAATAATAATAATAATAATAATAATAATAATAATAATAATAATAATAATAATAATAATAATAATAATAATAATAATAATCCACAGTATGTTGCAACACATCAAAACAATTACTTGTTACAACGAATGTGGACAGGTGCTTTTGGCATCTAAGCTGCTGCTCTCTCAATCAATACCACAAGAGTCCATTCACATGAGAAGCAAGAGGGCCTCAAGATTTTCTATAGGGTTAAACATACATGAACGACGAGTTAGACACCAGATGTTCAGTTTATGTTGGTGGTCCTCAAAGTGATTGTTCAGCAAAAAGCGTGAAGAACAAAAATACTAAATAGCACAATACTCGCTGAGCTTTGAAACCAACCAACTTACACCATAAACTGAGCTTCAAATAGAACGTGAGACTAAATCACAACTGACAATAAAGGGAAAATAGTTTAGACCAACAAAATGAATGATAACTGTAACTTACATGGCCAGGATCCAAAATCAAAAGGGAGTATTGTTCATGAAATCCACGATGAGCCATTTTCTTTTGAATCCCAACTATTGTCCTTGAATGACCTTGATGTTGAAAATACAGTGGGCTGTGAACGTCACCTCTTTAATTAGTCTATGACAAAGTTATTTCTAGATAGTGTGAGCATTTTAGATTATGGGATAGAACATTTCTCAAAAGGGAGACATAGAAGATCATACGTTTTATTGCTGACAGTGACACGCTGTGTGGCTAATCTATCAGAGCGCCCACTTGCAAAGTAGTTCCAAACCCAGTCAACAAGGGCCTGTTGGCCTCTCATACTTTCAGCATCCTCTCGACAAAGTTCAGATGATGATTTAGGAGAGTCATTCTTTGTTAAGAACTTGTCCATAGGTCCTCGTACTTGACTCGCTGCACGGCTTCCGTTCTTACTTTGGAGGTCAGATGATTCTGTGCTATCAAAATCTACAACCCTTGCACGGAGGCCAAACGAGCGGAAGAGGGTAGCACATTCTGCAGCCCCTATCCACTTCTTGGCACCATAAACTTCGTTATGAAAGTGGCTGGAGCCAATCTTATCAAAATTTTTATCCCAAGCAATCTCAAGCCACCTCTGGAGTGAAGGGATGTCAGGAACAAATCCAGAACCACCAAATAATACTTCTCTAGCTTCTGGTCTTTGCTTCAATAGATGAGAGCTCAGCATCTGAATATTTCTCCATCCACATCCCCACCCCTTATCTTCTGATGAAAGACTCTGATGATGGTCTATATAGCATGATATCATACATGTCGAGGAACCATCTTCTGACTCCAAGCAGCTCTTCAACAAGCTCATAATACCGCCTTCGACTTCTTGAACTTCGCTTCGAATTTGTGCTCTGACCAAGCAAGAGATTTGTTCATCCAATAGCTCACTGTGATGGCGCGAGTATCCACTATGACTTGATGAGGCCCCTAGAGTATTAGAGTCACTAGTGAATGATCCACTATAACGTTTTGGGTCATTCTGCAAAAAAAAAAAAAACATCTGAATTATAACTCTGCCAAAACAAGGAATGCAAAACATCAAGTAGAAAGCGTGTCTAGACTAGTGGATCACAAACCAGAACAACTAGAACACTATTTCACTTTCTGCTCAAGTCTAAGCATATCTCTGATGAAGGTTTTAACAGCAACAATTTCAAAAAATATATGCAAACCCTGAAAGCCCCCCCCCCCCACCCCCCCCCACACACACACACACACAGAGAGACAGAAATTGTACCACAGAAATGAATAAGGATCCATGCCTATATTATTCTTGTGAAAGAGAGAAACTTGTGAGCAGAATATTTCCATGCTATCTGTACTAGATTCAGCAAGTGCTATGCATTTCAATTATTGAAATGGACCATGATCTACAGCTACTATTATTAAAACAATGTGAGAAAAAGCAGCCAAAGCAAGATTATTACCATGGTATCTGTACTTGATTCAGCAAGTGCCATCTGATGTGCTAATTCCATGTCCCTTTGGAGTTGATCATCATCAAAATGGCTATTGGCATGCCTACAAAAGATAGTGGTATGTTGTGTACAATACCAGCGGGGAGAAAAAAAAAAGATAGGAGACGCTCAATTGCAGAAGCATGGAGAAGAATCCGCCATTACCATTCCAGCTCAACAGTAAGAACTTGTATATTGCAGATGGGACAGGATGAGATCGTCTCCATAGGAATACTCCTACAGTTGAAAAAACGATGGGGAGAAAAGGCATCAGGCACAGAAGTAGGAGCCAAATATTAACATCACACAAGGTGTAGTAACCCTTTAGCCAGTAGAGGTCTACTAATCTCTCTTTGAAAATTCAAATAAATATAGAGGCAGCAGTCATGAGAGGTATTAGGATCGATCTCCTACACATACTTGAACAAAGATATATTAGTGATGCCATGAGCATCAAAAGGGGAAGGAACTGTCAAGCTGTACTATTAGAATTATATATAATGTGCAGATGTGTTCGGGACATTGGACCGGACCTGAAAAAAATCTCAGGTACGAGCATTGCACAGAGCTTAACTGGAAACAGTGTTGTTCCTTGCCATTTTAGTTGGCCATTTTAGCTGTTACAGTACTACTGAAGATCTCATAAACTCATAGTGAGCAACCAGTGTAGAACAAATAGTGACCAATCAGTGTCATCAAGACATAGATGCAAGTTCCAAATACACAGTCAAGGTGTATCATGCATGAATCCAGAATAGGGGTGAACATGGGCGGGACACTTATACAGTTAAACCCGCTTAGAATAAGAACACTGATGTTTCGGTAGCTGTTGAAATATAGTTTGTACTTCTCATAATAACTAGATTATGTACGCTACTATTAGTAGCAGATACAGATGAAGTATAGCAATATGCGTTTATAATGAATAATGATGACTACGATTTCGTCCATCACAACTCAGAAGCAGCGGGCATGAAGTTGCAAACGCACAAGACTCTGTACAAAAGGAAGACAAGCACGCGCGCGAATAGATAGGATTTGCGCGAAAAGACGCATACCAATTCCAGCGCCACCTGGTGTTAGCAAGGGGCGACGGAGACGGAGGGAGACGTTCGTTCCCCGACTCAAACGCGGGCGAGTCCGGATCGAGGCGGCCCCAGGGGCTCAGCGAGCGAAGCCGCGAACAAAAAGTCAACCGGAGGGAGGACAGGCTGCTCCTGGCGGTGCGCCGGCGGCGAGATTGGAACTGGGGGGGCGGGTGCCGGGGTCTTTGCGTGCTTTTTTTTTTCGCGACGAGAGCAGCGGGGCTTTTGTTGATGGGCCTCTAGGGGGTAAATGAGGCTAGGACGATTGGGCTCACGAGCTGAGGCCTATGGGCTGGATTCCCTTGCTGTTAACTCAAAGCATGCTTGTATTTGAGGCGATGAACATCTCCAACCGTTTGCTAAAAAACGTTTGCCAAATCTTGTGTGTTGGCAAGTTGCTAAAAGATTTGGCAAGTGAAATAATTTGTTATCTCCAACAGTTTGCCAATTAGACTTGCCAAATTATGAAAAAACAGGCCCACCACTATAAACTACCAACTACCAGATCGATGATCCATCGTACCTGCTACAACCGCACTCGCACACTCGATGAATATATTCAAGCGCATCAGCAAATTAGAAACAAAGAAACACATATGTAGTTGAAGGAAGACCTGATCGAGTATCTTTGGAACCATCACCCAAATTTATATTCATACAATATCTAAAAAATCCTGAAGAGTTTATTTTACTGTCATTTGATGTAAATCCATATTTATTTTTGTACTGTCATTTTATTTGTAATTGTAGTCTGTTGCAATTTTATTTAGTTAAATAGTAGCAGCACAACATCTCGGCAGAACAACACATAATCACTAATTAAATCATTCGCTGTA
>Ga0182004_10001725_pt1 | contig 16396 bp, 6 predicted proteins | sample Sormic07211540_1_FD_120479 | JGI IMG/M metagenome (GOLD analysis project Ga0182004, IMG submission 120479) | Endophyte microbial communities from Sorghum bicolor roots, Mead, Nebraska, USA - 072115-40_1 MetaG | ecosystem: Host-associated > Plants > Roots > Unclassified | place: USA: Nebraska...
CTGAATCTGAGAGAGTTCTGTCGTGATAGAGAGATCTGCATGGACTTGGTTAGTAGAGGCATTGACTGCAAAAATATCATGAAAGTAGTTCGAAAGAGTATTTGCAAGTTGTTCATGAGTAGTTGATTCAGTACCGTCGGGATTTTGTAAAAAGGTTATCCTGTCTTCCCTTGTTCTCTTTATTATCGCTTGATGGAAGAATCTTGTGTTACGGTCACCATGCATAGCCCAATCCTTTTTAGCTCTCTGAAGATGGAATTGTTCGTCTTTATCAAGTAGTTGTTGATGCTGACGAGCTAACTGCACCTACAGTTCATAATCTTGAAACGAGGGGTGAAGAGATTGAGCTTGAAGAATACAATCCTCGACCCGTTGTAATTGCTCATCGATTCTAGGTTTTTTGCGGCGCCAGTTTTTAAGGTCAGTAGCAAGATATCTAGTTTTCTGATGAAAGGTTCTATTAGCAGATTTAGCCCAACTTTTTTTAGCAGTGCTGTCATAATCCACCTCCAAAAGCCACCAATTTTCAAAGCGAAATGGTTTAACAGTATTACGTCTTTGGGAGTTAAGCAAAGCAAGAATAGGAGCATGATCACTTATTAACATTGGTAAATGAAACACAGTAGTACGGGGATAAATCATACACCATTCAGCATTTGCTAAGCAACGATCTAATCTTTGAAAAGTGGGGGAAGAAGTGAATCTTCTGTTGGTCCAGGTATAAGCCAGGCCGCTATACCCAAGATCAAAAAACCCACATTGCTTGACAACATCCTAGAAAGTATTAATACGACGCATATCAGGGCTTCCAGGCCCATGTTTTTCATTAGGATGCATGATTTCATTCATATCCCCCATGCAGAACATAGGCATATCATTATGAGCTTGCACAAAAGAGTAGACTTGCATCCAAATATTTTCTAAGAGGCGGTGATGGGGATCACCACACATACAGATTAAACCAAATTGATGATTATCTAACTTATTATAACAAACCACAAAGATAAAGTGCTGAGATTGATGAACTATATTAACACTAACGTCCTGCTTCCAAATCAACCAAAGGCCGCCAGATTGGCCTATCGCAGGGACCACAAAAGCATCAGCAGCATTGAATTTATTAATAAGGGAAATACGGGAAATAGTGGAGTTTCTGGTTTCAGAAATAAAACATACCTGGGATTTAGTAGTGGTAATTAGACGGGCGAGATGGGTCATCTTACTGCTGTTGAGAGACCCGCCTGAGCCCCGGCAGTTCCGTGTGAGGAACGTCATGACGCCCCCGGCGCCTGAAGGTATGCCATATGTCGTTGAACGTGAGGTCGCCGAGAAGCATCGTGTCCACCACCGGAGCAGAATCTGGGGCGCCGAGCTGAAGAGCGTGCTGAAGACAACCACCGCTATCCATACCCCCAAAAGGGCCAAGATAGTGGCCAGAATCTTGATCTCAGAGCTCAGCGCGATGAAGAGGATGGCGAGGTCGACAAGGACGAGAAAACTTAGAAGCTGCGCGAGGCACCGCAGCCTGAGAAACAAAGGGGCAGACGGGATGCAGATCTAGATCTGGGAACGATGAAGGAGCAATGGCTACTCGGGGAGGAGACAATAGGGAAGCAAAGGGAGAGGGTGCAGGGAATAAGGAGGCGGCGACGGGAGGATGAGGCGGAGGAGAGAGAGGGCCGGCCAGGAGAGGGAGCAAGGAACGGCGAGCGGCGGCGGATCGAGATCAGGGACGGCAGATCGCCTGGCTTCTCCACTAAGGGAAGTTCTCTGCAGCGGGTTTTGCCATTTGAGCCCCCCAGGGTTTTGCTTTTGCCGGTCTAAGTTGAGTAGAGAAGTGATTGATCGGATTTAGGATAGATAGCCGACTATCAAGAGGGGAAATCACGGTCATCTCTCGAATCAAGTGCTACTAGGTTTATATCTTGAGCATATGCATTAGAATCTAGTAAAGTGCTAATCTAACTCATTTGATGAAAATGTTTGAGAAAAGCTAACACACATGCACTTTGGTGGTGGACACTTGTTGGTGTTAGCTCTTTTTACAAAGGAGGTGGAGTTCCTAGGGTTGAGAGGGGTTTGGGTTCCTCTCTCCCTTTCCCCGAGCTTGCGAGGCGGGATTCGGCTCTTTTGAGAAAATTAAGTGTATATTTTCTATTGCGTCGGTGGGAAATTTGGGGAAGACGCGGGACTCACCGGACGCAGTGCACGGAGGCACCGGACGCTGTCTCTAGCGTCCAGTGTGTTGTCAGTGCATAGCCCTACTAGGGTTAAGCACCGGACGCACTGCACCGGACACAGGGTATTCCCTGTTCGTGCGTCCGGTGTGGCCTGACATCTGTAGGAAGTTTCTGACTGAGAGCACCGGACGCTTAGGGTGCGTCCGGTGTGCAGTCGTTTTGCGACCCTCTCTACGCATGAGTCCGGTGAGGTCGAGAGTTTGCAGAACTCTCTGCGCATGAGACCAGTGAGTACCGGATGCGTCCGGTGCTCACTTGGTTGCGTCCGGTGGTTCGCACGTAGCCGTTAGAGATCGACGTGCGAGATACAAAGGTGAACACATGGCAAACTCCCGAGCACCGGACGCAGGGGGTCGAGCGTCCGGTGGCTCCCTGTTGAGCGTCCGGTGCCGCCGATTTCAGCCCAGTGAAAAGAGCCAACGACTCTATTTGTTGAGGAGGCTTATAACTAGAAGTTGGCCGGCTTGGAGAGATTCTCTCTTGCACATTTGATTACTTGAGGCATACATTGAGCTAGAGAACATTCCCTCTACTCATCTCCTTGCTTGATTGCTAATCTTAGTGAGATTCAAGTGCATTGCATTGAGAGTTGCATATAGTGGCACTTGATCCTTGAGTTTGTTGCGGATTTCTTGTTACTCTTGGGTGTTTTCCGACACCCTAGATGGCTTTGGAGCAGCGGTGGTGTTGAGCTCGTGATTGGAGATTGTTTCGAGCCTCACCAAGTGATTTTCGAGGGGTTCTTGAGCCTTTCCCACGGGAGATCGCAATTGGCTACTCTAGTGAATTGCTCGTGGCTTGGAGGATCCTCATCTTGTGAGTGGATGTGCGGCACCCGCTGAGGGTTTGGCTTTGGATTGCCAATTAGCTCGTGATCCATCAAGTAGGTGTATCGCCACAACGAGGATTAGCTTGCCGGAAAGCAAGTGAACCTCGGTAAAAAATCTTGTGTCATCTCTTGCCGAGGATTCTCTTTGTGATTGTGATTGTGATTGTGAGTAATCGATTGGATATATCTCTACTCTACAACGTTGGTATAACAATCACACTCCACTCCATTACTTTCTTGCACTTCTTACTTGTTGTACAGCTTGTGTAGCTTAGTCTTCTTACATAGGAGTGTAGTTAACTTTAATTGTGCTTTGTTGTTGTAACTTAGTGTTTAGCCTTCTTGCTAGACTTGTTTAGGTGGCTTGCATAGCTTAGTTGAGCTAGTGCTAGAATAGATTCGTCATTTGTTTTACTAATCAACTTGTCTAGTTGAGTTTGTAGAGATTTTTAAATAGGCTATTCACCCCTCTTTAGCCATTTGGATCTTTCAGTGGTTAAAGGAGTCTGTAGCCTAGGTGACCTTTGAATGGGCATTGGCAAGTCTCCCGCACTCGAGGTAGCCCTAAGTTTATTGTAATGCTTAGTTTCTTTTGGTTCTCTTTTCTTTTTTATTATTATATGTTTTTAGTCTTCCTCTTCTTTTGGTAAGCTCGGCACTTACAGTTGATGGGTAGCTTGAAATGTTTATCTACTTCCTCTCAGTAAAATACGTGCTAGACACGGTCGTAAAAAACAATTTTTGTGTGGTTAAAAACGTGTAATATTTTGTTGCCATGATCTCTTGAAATGGGCTGAGATCAATAATAATGATTTATATTTGTAGACAATTCGTGCACAGTCGTAATTTCCCCATACTTCTCAATTTAGTTAGCAAGTGCAATACTGTGCTAAGTAAAAAAAATATAAAAATTTATCGACACTGTAGCTGCATCAGATTTTTTACTGCTGCAAAACACTGCAGCTAGCCTTGAGCTGAAAACGCAGTAACAGCTGCAGCTTTATGCTATACTGTAATTTTCAGATAAGTCATAAAGCAGTTATCACTTTTGTTCTGATAAATGAAAATTTTCATTTCCATTTCCATCCCTCCAGAATATCAGTCTCGCAGACATTTTAATGATTGAAATGGAAATCGGTTTCATTAATTTATTAAATGAAACTTAAGGCCTTGTTTAGTTCCCACCAAAATCCAAAAAATTTTCAAGATTTTCCGTCACATCGAATCTTGCGGCACATGCATGAATCACTAAATATATACGAAAATAAAAACTAATTACACAGTTTGCCTATAAATTACGAGACGAATCACCCTAGTTAGTCTATGATTGAACAATATTTGCTACAAACAAACGAAAGTGCTACAGTGATGAAATCTAAAAAGTTTTCACATCTAAACAAGGCCTAAGTTTTCGTGCATCATATGATCGATGATACACAGGTTAATTGGGAAGCTTTTTTTAAAAACATTTCTTTTTTTGCATGGATTGAAATCTTGGGGGCTGTTTAGTTTATGAAAAAATTTGCAAAGTTTTCAAGATTTTCCGTCACATCGAATCTTACGGCCTTTGGTATTAAATATAGATAAAAAATAACTAATTATATAGTTCGTTTTTAATTTGCGAGACGAATCTTTTGAGTCAAGTTAGTCTATGAATGGATAATAATTATCAAATACAAACGAAATTGTTAACCTAACTAAATATTTTCACCAACTAAATGGCCCTTGGTAGACTTGCCAGCACGCAACAGATGAACAGGTGTCCACATATTGGAGTTCTCTGATGCAAGTCCACTTCTGATCTGAGAAAACAAAGAACAAGAAATGCTTTCCAAGCTAGAAAAGTCAGCATCCATATAATTAAGAAAAGTGCCTTACCTTAAACTTCGCTTACGTGTCCGTGATCCGCCATCAGAGGCAACTTACATCCCAAAACTGCATCATGTTCCGAATTAATTAAAAAAAAGGCCCCTAATCCCCCCAATCAGGAGGCAACATCACATCCTAACAGTGAGGGCATTTTCGTCAATACCACACCTGGCCGGGCCCACATCTTGCCCCCTCCGTCCTCTTCGTCCTATAAATCCCTGTCATCTCTAACCCTCTAAATTTTAGCCACAAAATTCATCCAAAAAAAAGTCTAAAAAAAAAACTTGCAGCGGCATCCACCACCGGAGCTGCCATCATCGGCCCGTCCCTCCGTGTCAACCCCCTCCTCAGAAGTTCTATTTGCAGTTCGGCCCCTGGCCGGTCCGCCCGGCCACCGGAAGGAGCCGCTCGCCGGAGGAAGGCCCCCCTGTCTCCTTGCCCTGCGGCGGGTTCATGGGGTTCTCGCTGTACCCCATGAAGACGTCCACGCGGCTGCTCTGGAGCACTAGCTTCTTCCGCCATAAGCTCAGCTCCTCCTCCTGCTTCCTCTGAGCCCGCCACGATCGTGTTGTCGGCGGCGGCGGCGGTCCGCTGCTGCTGCGCGGTCCTAGCATCCGTTCAAGTTTGTGTTTGTGTTTGTGTTTGTGTTCGTGTGCGCGCACGCGCGTACCGGCGTACGGGTTTCAAGATTGGGTTTTGTTGCGTTCTTGGGGAGAGGAAGGGACTAGGGCGCGGGCAAGAATCAGCATAGCATGGATCCGAGCGCGGTCAGTTTCGACTCCGGCGGCGCGCGGCGGGGCGGCGGCGGCGGCGGCGCGCAGATGCTGCTCTTCGGCGGCGGAGGCAGCGCCAACAGCAACGGCTTCTTCCGAGGTGCGTCAGTGACTATGCCTGGACCATGGGTCGGTCAGATCTGGCGGTTCTTGAGTTGAGACCTCCCGATTGCTTACTGGTGGTCATGATGTGGCGCAGGTGTTCCGATGGCGGTCCTGGGCATGGACGACGCGACGCGCGTGGGCAAGCGGCCTTTCTTCACCACGCACGAGGAGCTCCTGGAGGAGGAGTACTACGACGAGCAGGCGCCCGAGAAGAAGCGCCGTCTGACGGCGGAGCAGGTGCAGCTGCTGGAGCGGAGCTTCGAGGAAGAGAACAAGCTGGAGCCGGAGCGCAAGACCGAGCTGGCTCGCCGCCTCGGGATGGCGCCTCGCCAGGTGGCCGTCTGGTTCCAGAACCGCCGCGCGCGCTGGAAGACTAAGCAGCTCGAGACCGACTATGACCGCCTCAAGGCTGCCTACGACGCGCTCGCCGCCGACCACCAGGGCCTCCTGGCCGACAACGATAGCCTCCGGGCACAGGTACCTGACTGACTCTTCACCTCGCTTCGTCTCCGCGGCTAATCGATTTTTACTTGATTTCATTTCATCGGTTACCACATGCGTTGTTCAGGCATCTTCGCTCCCCAGTTAGTTAGGATAGGATGGTCGCCGCACTGCTGCCTAGGCGGATTGAATAAATAGGAAATGCCATCCGGATCCTTGAACTTGTTCCTATTGCCAAGAGCATCTCCAAGAGCTTTTCTAAATCTCACTCTCTAAATCATCGTTTGGAGAGTCATTTGCATAAAAAATTGCTTTCTATTTTTTTTATTTTCCAACAGTTTTGCTAAATCTCATACGCACTCTAGAAAGTCATTCTCGTCTTCTATATTTGGCTAGCGAAAAACCCGGAATAGATAATGGTTATATTTGGATAACCATTTAGAGAAGCTGTTGGAGGGTAGTTTTTGACCAAAATTGCTATTCCTAGCATTTAGGAAGAATATACAAAGTCTCTTGGAGATGCTATAAGCCTCCAACAGAATACCCATAAAGACCCATTTTTATGTATCAGGAGAGGCATAACCCAAATTTGGGTATCCTCTCTCTTCGAGACCCATTTGCAGAGACTGTTGTCTTTTAGGTCTTGTTATTGAAGAAGACTAAAAATAGGTATGGAACTTTTTACATGTAGCGTTACTTTAACGACAAATGGGTCTTGTATTTTGTTTTGGGTGACGATTGTTGGAGATAGTTAAATTGGTATTGGTATCTTTGGGTATCTGTTCCACTATATGTTTTTTATTTGCCTCTCTTCTCTCTGTTAAATAAAGATCATTGTCTGTAGTTCCATCCCATGGTGCGATAAAAAGATTGCAGGTGTGTGCATATCCCTAGGAACTAGAGCTAAGATTGAGGAATAATGAATATGAGTTTATGATCATCGTTGTTTGGATGTTTTGAAATCCCAGCATGTATGTCAAGTGAGTGTCATCAATGATATAAACATTACTGAAACATGGCTTTGAGATGAGCATGCTTAGATAATGTATTAACTTTCGTCCATACACCCAAAACAATAAAAAACTTACAGTATCCAGTAGTGTTGCTATTGGCAGTAGGTTCTTTCCAAAGTTTGAATTTAATTCTTACTGTGAGAAATAGTCAACTCGTCTTTCTGATGGTTACGTATGCTGTTCCCATCCAAGACATTTATGCCGAGCAATTGTCAATCGACAATCACAGCCCCTTGTAATGAAGGTCGCTAAGATTATAAGGAGTTTTGAGGGTTTAGCTAGAAAAACGTAGGTCATGGAATTCAAATTTTCTGGAAGCTCAAGGGCCTCTGCGCCAAAAAAGCTGTCTTCCCATGACAGCTTACTGTTTGTTAAATTAAATAAGTTAGTATCACTTTTGTCACCTTCAATTTGGCGATAGGTAGTCATCAGCGACGACCCACTACTGGATGTATTATCTATTATCCAATTCAAATCTGCAGTGCTTAGGAATCTTGGGTACCTATCGTGCGTCTCCCAAGTCTAAATCCAATAATTTATGCTAACCTATACGATGTGAAAGAGTTAATTGCTCTAATCTATGCATCATGCCTTTGAAAAACTTATAGTGAAGTATTGTTATTTTTTGTCAACTGCTGCAAACAGATTACCAAATAAACTCAGTCATGTCATGAGCAACAGTAGTGGTCCTTTGTAATTAAATCAAAGTAAGTGTTTAGTTTAGACTTGAGTGACAATTCTTATAGAGGTGTATGTGCAAATATTAATTAAAATGAACAGTCTAGCTTAAGATGTCTTTAATAAGTCTAAATGTTTGACAATGAGCTGGATTTAAATATCAAACTAATGCTAGATTTTAGGGAAGATGTGCTCTAGTATATGTGTAAAACATGTCAAGATTTAGAAGATACAAAGAAAGATAATGACCTAATTTAATATTGCAATCATTGCTCTATTCACTGTATTTGTTTTCTCCATACCTTACGAATGAGGCTGGTTGGATCTTAAAAATGTTCAGATGTAATTAATATGCCTACCTCAATATCTATTATCTGTTTTAGAACTTCGGAAAGTATTGCAACTAATGTTCACAGAATTCACAATCACAACACTTATGCTGTCTTCATTAAATGCATCCCTTTTAATAATCTCTTGAAATTTGAATATTCTTCTTCTTAGGTAGAAATGCCAAATAGATGGGGATTAGTTAGACCAATGGTTATATTGTTGTAGTTTTTACTTAGATCAGATTGTACTGATTAGCTTGCAAGTATAACCCATACCATTTCTGATGAAAAATACTACTTGGAAAATAGGGATACTACTAAATTGTTTGCTGGGTAGAAATAGTTAAAACATCCAATTTGACTGAACATGACACTTGATTTTTTTGTTTGACCGGTGGAGAATCACTAAGGCCTTTTCAAGGATAATAGTTCAACGCAATTCTAAAGCTATCTGGGGATGGTTGATCCACGTTTCTAGGTTGTGTTACTGAAAGCTTGTTTAGTACTATTTTGTAGAGGGAATATATACAGACTCACTAAGAGTTTGCAGTTTAATCATGTTTGAAGGAAAATACGAATATTGGCACAGTGAAATCTGCGCAAATTACATAGATGGCATTAACATCTTTCATAAGGCCTCTTTATAACAGTACCACAGTTTATCAATCATACCATTGCTATTCTACTTAAATATCTGATTGTCACATGCTTTGTCTTAAATGTAAACTTATATGAAAAATGGCACACCCAGGGGTAGCATGTGCTGATGGTTCCCTTTATCAGATCAGATCACAATGCCAGCTAAATATGTTTCAATGACTGTGATTAACACAATTAGCAATATCTACTACAGGTGATCTCCCTAACGGATAAGCTGCAACGCAAGGAGACATCCCCGTCGGCGACCACTGCTGCCCAAGAGGTCGACCAGCCAGACGAACACACCGCTGCGTCAGGCACTGAGAAACTGCTGGTGCAGCAGCTCAAGGACGACCTCCACAGCAGCGGCGACTTCACTGGCCATGGTGCCCTCTCTTCAGAGGAAGAGGATGGTGGTGTGGTCAGCGACGAGGGCTGCAGCTTTGATCTCCCGGATGCCATGTTCGCTGCCGGGGTCACCCACCATGGCGCCGAGGAGGCGCAGCTGGCCAACTGGACATCCTGGTTCTGGAACTGATTTCCATCAGTGGAGGGATGGCTGCATCAAGTGCAAAGAGCAAATCCTCTCCTGGCTTCGACCCTTTTCTGCACCATATAATTACTGTGTTAATTATGTGCCGTGATGCCGTCAGATGTTTTCAAGTAAATGAATTGTTACTGATGTTGTAAGTTTAAGTTTTTGAAGATTTTATATGTTCATATATAAATAATATGCTTTGAACATAAGACTCGAAAAGTCGAAAATAAGTGGACGTGGAGACCTGTTGTGCACTACAGCACTAGCAGCCCGCATGAGTTTTTATGCTGCTTTTAGACATGAAAATGTATATCCAACTTGTGCTTGTGAATAAGATGATGAAAGTATATCCAACCGCTGTCCCTTGATTTGGTGTATGTAACTTGAGTTTTTACAAAAAAGTTTACAGAATTTTAAAAACAAAATTGGAGATTTTTTTTATTTGCCACTAAAAGGTGATGGTACCTCTCATGCCATCAGATAAATGTTTTCATGGCGATGGCTTATTAACCAAACGAACAACCATGGTTAGCATGTTTGCCATAACAAGGGTATGTTTGCCATAACTTGTGGTTAGCATGTTTGCCATATTCCTATGAATTGGGAATGAGGTTCGACCTTGCGTGGAAAAAAGCATGTTTATCATAACTTGTGGCCTGTGGGGTTAAGTCTCTTTCTGCACTTATAACTCTACAACATTGTTCTGTCCCCTATCAAATGAATGCCCGAAAACCCACGTTTTGTGGCTTCTGCGGTAGACCGGTATTGTAGCAAGGAGCTAGAGCCAGAAGAAGCCTTAGAACTATAGCTCGACATCAAGTTTCACATTATGATCACTATATGCAAACACTCGATATTCTATTCTGTTGCACTACTTCAGCAATACTTTTTAATGAACAAATAGTGTTTTCATCTCACAACATTTCAGCATAAGCGTCAGCATAAGCCAAATTTCAGCAAAACGAATTCATGTCAGTGTCTTAACTGGGAATTAGTAGCCCAGGTTCAATCCATATGAGCAGCCGAATTTTGATTCTGCTGTGATGGATGACGGAGATGAAAGCAACAAAACCCTGCCCATCCTGACTTTGGGAGTGGATAATGGATAGACATAGAGGAGATGACAGCGTTCCCTATTTTGTCGCAACGGGGAAATAAGGTGCCGCTGCAATCTATCAAGATTGATTGATGTCTCCTGATCAGTCTTCGTCAAACTTTTGGTAAACACAGTACCAAATCTGCTTCGAGCTTCGTTACGCGTACAGTAGTACTTAACAGTTTCGAATTTATCCTCTGGTTGAGATTTTTGTCAGTTAAATATACTTCAATTCAATATATTGACACGATCTTAATTAATCGGCGTAATAAACAAAAACCCAAACAGTAGAACACGTGGATACGACTCACAAAGCGCGTTAAATTAAGGGGGAAAATTGCAGCTATGCAAACAAAAGAGAATATCATACTCAATATTTGGTCCGGGCCAGCCTCAACCGAAATGTTTGGGCTGGGCCAGTCTTGCTCGTGCTAGTTATACCGAACCATGGGCCTACAGTACACACACAAATAGAACGGTTTTTATCTCGGTTTTTAAACTATGATATTGCATATCTACATCCATAAATCATATCGGTAAATCATAGCTCATTATCTCACGTAATGGTTTAGTATGGAACTAACGTGCAGATCCATAGCTCATAATTACATGGATGGTTCCTAAACTATTGTGTAATTCTCATACAGATCCTCAAAATTTTGAAACTAAAAAGTGGAGTCTATAATCTTGAAACTGAAATTGGGGTCCATAATCTTGAAACTAAAAATTAGAATCCATAATCCATTAAAGTATCTCAATTCCGATGCAAAGCAACACATGCATATCCCTATCCATTTTGCCTCCCTATCCATTCATCGTCGCCCAACTTGCCGCAAAAGCTTTGAAGCCTTTGCTGGTCTTATTTAGTTTGTGAAATTTTTTGGTTGTATTTAGTAATTATTGTTCAACTATGGTTAATTAGATTTAAAAGATTCGTCTCACAAATTATAGGTAAATTGTACAATTAATTTTTTATATATATTTAATATTTTATGCATACGTCTTGTGATAGAGAATTTTGAAAATTTTTTAGTAGAGCAACTCCAACAGATATGCTAAAATCATGTTGTCTAGGCTATTTTTACATTTTTAAAGCAAAAATTAAACTCCAACAGATGTGCTATCTGGTTTGCTAAAATAGCAAGTTTGCTATTCTTAAACTTTCGCTTGTCATATATAGCATGTCGTCCTCACTAGTTATCCTATACAAAGGCTGTTGTGGAACTCTATGCTTTGAGTGAGTTTTTTATTTTACACAATAACTAAATCTTGTAATTTAGAATATAATTTTAGCTAGTCTCTTGGAGATGCTCTAAACAAGGCCTTATTCTTCTTATCCTCCTGTCATCTGTTTCCCATCTTATCTTGGCAACATGCTAGCATGCACAGTTAGACTAGGGTCGTACAAGTATTTCTGCGTGCATTCTAAAAAAAATATTTTGAAACCAAGTATATACATTCATCAAATATTTTTTTCTAGCGAATCCATTACTAGCTTGAATCTCTATTTCTAATCTTTAAAATCTCAGATAATGATAGTTAAAATTCAGAAAGTTTGACTAAAACAAGCCTAGATGTACTAGGATAAGCTTCAGAAAGTTTTTCATATTTTTCTAGTGGTCTTCAAAACTTTTGTTTGACCAAACTCGAACATGTAGCACATGTCACTTTAATATTAACGTCTCGCGGTTGGACGGCATCGGATCGGACTTCATAATCTTGATGAAAATATTTCACAAAAACATTTTAAAAATAGATCCCACGCCATCCACGTGTCATTGATGGTCTTTAGAATATTAATTGCGATATGTGCTACCGATTTGTCAGTGTGTTCAAACTGACAACGAAATGGTGACGCGATCAAATTTCTGAAATCAAAGGGAATGAAGAACTAGGGAGTTAGAACGCATTATTATTATCAGACCACGACCAGCTAACTACGTATAAGAATGATATTCTTTTAACAATTACAGGAGAATCAGAAACGCATTCATTAAACATGTACTCGCAAAAAAAAAACATGTACTCCTATAATGTCGAGGCAATCATTATATAACATCCATCGATGTTGTTCATTCATCAGGTCCACCAGCCGGCCGGCGTGAAGTCAGGCATCCAGGAAATTTCGTCTGCATTTTTTATGAAGCCCCTGTTTGGTTTGTGGTGTTTTTTTTAACACTTATCATATTGAATGTTTAGATACATGTATAGATTATTTACAAAATTAAAAACACAATAATAGAATAATTTATGAGACAAATCTTTTAAATCTATTTAGTCTAGATTAGACACTAATTGTCAAATAAAACGAAAGAGCTATTGTACCTGCTAAATTTTAGCACACTGAACACCCCGAAGTTTTCTATGCCTTTCAACAAGAACAAAAAAGATGCATATAAAAAACTTACCTGCAAGAGGTAAGACAGTCTAGGAATATTGCATTAAAAAGAAAATATTCTCACGTAGATTGAGAAAATTCTTGAATCCATTTCTCACTCGTACATAACGACACAAATCTTATAAACTTGCACTTAAGCATGATACAAACAAAAGGTATTTTAACCCTTCCATTGATCGTTTCTTACCTCCTTGAAGTGTGGACATGCCATGGGTACATATAGATAATATGTAATAACTAGTACAAATTTGTTAGGGTTTCTTATGATCAAAGCCATATTTTTTTCTACTAATTTTGATGTAGCAAATTTTGCATTGTTACCTTAGAGTCATTTGTCTTGTAGCGAGAAAAGATAACTACAAGATCGGCTTGTCTGTATCTAGTATTAAAAACAAAAAGAATTATTTCATCTATATTTTTTTATTCCTACGATACCCTCATGCTCCTCTCTATTTTGCATGTCATACAACTCATGATCCATATTCATACGAGTTATGATCTTTTGATATAGCTTTACAAAGGGCTTTAGCTAGTTGATCTGGCAAGTTTATTGTGGTGCTACTATATATTGAGTTATTGTAGATTGAATCTGGTGAAACCGTTGGTAGAAAAATGTAGATAGGTATTGAAGCCGATGAAGGTCGTGTTTGGGGGCTTCAAATGGCTTATGATGTAAGTAGCTTCAATGCATGAACCGCAATGAACTTGAAGTTGGGACAAAACCTTACTAAAGAGGGCCTTAGAACCACATAAAACGACATGATGTATATTTAACTAGCATGTTCTTTTTGGCATGTAACACCTTTATGTTAGCTAGTGTTGTGTTAGCGACTGTTTTTTGATGCATGTACATGTTCCACCTGTTGGTTTACAAACTTTGAATGTAATTGATTTTTTATCGCAAACTTTATCAGTCGACCGGTCGCGCACCCCTCCGCGACGAGCCATCCCAATAGTGGCCTTGGCCTCCCTCCAAAGTCCCTCTAGTGGCGTCATCCCAACTTCACGACATTGTGATCCCCTCTTCCTACTCCTCCCGTCGCTGTTCCATTTGTGTTCGCGATTTATTTTTTTCTTTTGTCCGATGTTTTAGTTCTTCTTCACACTGATGTTTTTTGCTTTTTGGTGATGTTCCTTTTACGTTTTCGTAGGTTGATTCCCCTCGCAGGAGAAAACTACACAGTGGTTTCTGTATTCATCTATGGGCGTCGTAATCCTCAGTCGTTGGTCACCCCTAGTCTGGTCCTATGGTGTTAACTTTTGGGATTTCAGCTTAGGATCTGTATTGATTAATAAATTGATGATGATTCTGCAATACCCTAGGTTCCTGTCTTTAGTATAGTGCACAGTGTAGCCAAAATTTTCTAGCAAGTTAGAGCAACTCTAAGAGCTTGGCTAAAATTAGTAGCTAAATTATATTGTTTAGTCATTTTATAAAGTAGAAAACTTTTTAAAAAAGAAGAGATCCACAACAGTCTTGCTATTTTACAAAATCGGATAGCTTGTGTCAGTGGTTGGCTATATATGGCCAACGAAAATCAAGAAATAGTCAACTTTCTATTTTACAAAACCAGATAACATATATGTTGGAGCCTACTTTTTGTTATACAAATTCTAAAATAACCTCTATAATAAGAATAGCTAAGCCGTTGGAGTTGCTTTTAGATTATGCTTCTGTGGCAAGTTACTTAAAAATTAAATTTAATTCAGTAATCTTGTTGTGGCTATCTTTTTTGTGGCAGGTTGCCTAAGGATGCCGATTTGATTACTTTCTAGTGATGTACCAAGTCCAGGTAAACTTGCCAAATCCATGGATAGTGCGCACAAGTCTTTAATTTTGAAACTTATGTTTGGTAGCTTCATATTCCTATGGTCTTTCTTCTTCATACTAGGTCTGCATGTGAGGTAATTTTAGAACAGCATAGAAATGTTCTTTTGTACACATTGGTCTGTTCAATTTTTATTTATGTGCTTCAATTTTAGTTTCAGGTAATGTTTTTCATAATTAGTAGTTATTTTTTGTTTTATTATTTTTTTAGTCTCAGTTCTCAATTATTTGTTTTGTTTTCTAGTTTTAAATTTCTTGAAATAAGACTATAATGCATGTTTTTCAAAATAGTTTGTATGTACTGGTAATTTACGTTATATATATAATAGCTATTTATGCATTAAGCAGGTAGGAACCTATATGTTAACCTTTCACCACATTATATATACATGCAAATGTTTAGCAATTTATGTATTAAATGTGTAGCAACTTATTTTTTAATTTTATTTTTTTATTATTTGTTGTTATTTTTATTATACTTTCAATTTTAGTTTTCTTTGGATTTTTTCATGGTGTCTACTTTGGTTTTATAGTCTAGTTTTTGTAGTTTAGTTTTTTAGTTTGTAAATTTAGTTTAGTTTTTTGCCTTTTGCATTCATATGTTTTGTGCAGAGAGGCAACTTATGTATTAAGTGTGTAGTAACTTATGTATTAAGCATATGACAACTTATTTGTCAATTTTATTTTTTATTATTTGTTGTCATTTTCAATTCTAGTTTATTGTACTTTTAGTTTTAGATTTGTCAAAATCATTTTTATTATTTGTTGTCATTTTCAATTCTAGTTTATTGTACTTTTAGTTTCATTTTTCTTTGGAACTTTTTTTTGTCATGGTGTCTACTTTATTTTTTATAGTTTAGTTTTTCAGTTAGCAATTTTAGTTAAGTTTTTCGCTTTTTGCATTCATGTGTTTTAGTGTGGAGAGGCAACTTAGTATGTATTAAGTGTGCATTCATGTGTTGTACTAATTTAAAATAAATGTTTGATTTCTCCTAGGAGATTTGGACACCTGTTGGCTGGACATTGGTGGTTGTCTCCTAATGGATGGTTGTGTCATTCCTAAAATAGAAAGGTGTAGGCAGGTGGAGCGGAGCGGTCGGACGTTGTGAGGTGGGTCGCGCCCTCTCTACAGAGCATCTCCAAGGGCTTCTCTAAATCAGTTTTGCATTTGATAATTTGCAAAAAAACCATAAAAAGAAGGCTCCAATGGTTTTACAAATGAGTTTTGCATTTGTGCAAACTTTGCAAATCTTCCTCCCAACTTAGCATTTATGCAGAGGACTCTGGGTTTGGCAAAATCCCCTCCCGCGCTACCGGTGCTCCCCTCGCACGCGCGGAATATCTCGCGGACTCGCGCCCGACTCCGTGGCCGCCGACCTCCCTGGCCTCTATCTCTCGCGATCTGGACATATCGCCGGCAATCTGGACATATCGCCGGCACTGCTTCAGCCCTCCAGCGGACCTGCATACGATAGCTAGCGGACGCGACCTCCACGGCATCACATCTCGACCTCCAGCGGACGCGGCCTGCTCTCCAGGTGACCGCGGCTCCAGGGCTGTCGAGGACTCCATCTCATCAAGGTAGTCCATACGATAGCTAGATACGGTTTATTGCCTTCA
>Ga0182004_10001726_pt1 | contig 16395 bp, 16 predicted proteins | sample Sormic07211540_1_FD_120479 | JGI IMG/M metagenome (GOLD analysis project Ga0182004, IMG submission 120479) | Endophyte microbial communities from Sorghum bicolor roots, Mead, Nebraska, USA - 072115-40_1 MetaG | ecosystem: Host-associated > Plants > Roots > Unclassified | place: USA: Nebraska...
AATCATAGACTAACTAGGATCAAAAGATTCGTTTCGCGATTTACAAGTAAACTGCGTAATTAGTTTTTATTTTCGTCTATATTTAATGCTTCATGCATGTGCCGCAAGATTCGATGTGACGGGAAATCTTGAAATTTTTTGGAACTAAACAAGGCTATGATGTTGCAGGCGGCACTTTTTGATTTTGACGGCCCCCGTCAGCAGCTGACAGCTCGCTTTCTTCCTGTCATGTGTACGAGTACGAGTACTCATGTTTCGAAGTTTTGTTAAGGCCTTGTTTACTTCTATTTTTTTTTTCAAAATAGGAATAGTAGTATTTTTGTTTGTATTTGACAAATATTATAATTATAGATTAACTAGATTCAAAAGATTCGTCTCATCAATTTCGACCAAACTGTGTAATTAGTTTTTATTTTCATCTATATTTAATACTTCATGCGTACGTCTAAAGATTCGATGTGACAGAAAATCTGAAAAATTTTGCAAAATTTTGGGAGAACTAAACAAGGCCTAGGCCGTGTTTAGTTTTGGAACTGAAAAATTTCGTGACACTATAGCAATTTCGTTTGTTTGTGGTAATTATTGTCCAACTAGGCTCAAAAGATTCGTCTCATAAATTTCAACCAAACTGTATAATTAATTTTTATTTTTATCTATATTTAATATTTTGCGTCTAAAGATTCGATGTAACGAAGAATCTTGAAATTCTTTTGATTTTGGGGTGGAAGTAAACAAGGCCTTAGCCTTGAGTTCACCCCAAAAACCAAAAAGTTTTCAAGATTTTCCGTCACATCAAATCTTGCGGCACATGCATGAAGCATTAAATATAGACAAAAACAAAAAACTAATTACCTAGTTTGACTATAAATCACGAAACGAATCTTTTGACCCTAGCTCGCTATCTTTCGACCCTGTAACAAGTAGCGAAATCCAAAAAAGTTTTCACATCAGACCTAAAACAACCGATAAAGCAAGTACACACTCTGCTATCTCCAAAATCAAGCAGATAAATCAGAATTTTGTATCTGCGCCTAATAATATCTATCCCCATATTCAAATTTCATTCCCGATTTCGACTCCATGCATATTCCATCAAAACCCATCCCTGTCCTTGTGTTAGGCCCAACCAAGAGGCCGAGACAGGGATCGAGGGAGACTTGCTCCCAGTTACAACACAGCATCACCACAACCAGTCAGTCTGCTGCTCAACAAGCACCACCTGTCCTGTCCCGTACAATATGAGGCAACCCTAACAAATCCAGTCCAATCATCATTCAGTTGATTTCCTCCAGGCTCACGTCCATCAATTTCAAAGTGAAGCCAGCTTCCGAGTCATGCCCAGCGCCTTGAGGATGAACGCATAAGTAAACGCGTCCTCCTGCAACTTCTCGAACCTGCAATCATAAACCCAGCCAAATTACTCCTCCTTACTCTGCTTCGACGTCTATATTCAACCCTAGCTCTAGCCGAACCAACAAACAACCGCCTACGCCGTCAGTTTACCTCCCCGATTTGGAGAAGTGTCCAGCTCCCAGCTCGCACTTGAACAGCAGAAGGTTGTCATCTCTTTTCAGCTCCCTCAGCTTGGCCACATATTTCGCAGGCTCAGAGTACATCACGCGCGGATCTGATTCGTTATCACCAACCACATGAGTAAGATACCGAGCTAGCTAACACAGACCAAGTAAAAATGCTATATAGCAACTTGGGATGAATCAAGGGGGCACCTACCATTTAAGCCTGCGGTGACAAGAATGTTGGGATACTCTTGCGCCGTCACCTGTGGCATGGACAAACAAATATGACCCAGGGCCATGCACATTTCAAGTCAATATAAAATCCATGCTTGTGGGCGAATATGACTTCATGTAACAATAGTATTCTTCTTTGTCATATTAATATTAATTAATATTAATGGAACCAAAAATACCAAAGATCATCAAACAATTCCTAGCTACCTCTTTCAACAGTGCAAATTATCACATTCCAGAACAACACAACATATTCATGCATTCACAGGTCTTCACCAACAAATGAAGGGAAAACAACAGGCAGTGTCACTAATATACTCCTTCAGCACTATTTTATATGTTCATTCACCAGAAATAAGCATCATCCTAGCTTCATACCCTAGTACATATTTGAACAGAGACATAAAGATCTGCACTTACATTGTCAACAGGAGAATATGATTTCATGTAATAATAGTATTCTTCTTTTCTTGGATCACCCCACTCCTGAACCAAGGACAACAACACATGGACTGATAAGAATTGGCAACAAGTAGATAACTAGAATAAAAGGGACAAAGTCTCCAGCTCATATAAAGCATGTTGTTTTGCAATTGTCATGGTACAGCTTGCAAAACATCCCTATCGTGCAAGTGGTAAATATTCCATTCTGATTTCCAGGCACAAGGCATAATGAAATAAATAGATAATTCAAAAACATAAAGCACTGAAATTAAAAACGAATATATATATATATATATATATATATATATATATATATATATTATAGCAAGGAATCATCATATCCTAGCCCTGATACCTGCCCAAGCACAGTGTATTTATCTTTTGACTATGTCTAGTCCCAGTCTGGACTAATATGGCCCAACCCAACTGAAGCTCACGACTGACTTCCATGTGGTCAGGTATTCAAAAGGTTGTATTCCTTTAGTGTTTGGGTGAATAACAACCGGTATTGATTTACTGGGGTGGTGCATCCAAATTTCATCAGTAGCAAACAGGCACCAAAGAACAATTCTAAAAAGGGCCCATATCTCTATATCCTATTCTTGCTAACAACAAAAATTGCAATGACACTGAAACATGGAATAGAAAATAACATAATAGAGGAAATGGATACCTCCCATTCAGCTGTTGTCAATGGGATAGTTGGATCAAGCATAGTTGTGACAACATCAACAAAAGGCACTCCAGCAACAGCTGCCCTGAATAAGTCAGGCCTCATATTTAGGACAGCACCCATCAATAAGCCACCTGCGCTTCTGCCATTGATGCAAAGCTTTTCCTTGGAACAGTACTTGTTTTTTATCAAGTGCTCAGCACAATCAATGAAATCTGTGAAAGTGTTTTTCTTCTTCAACAGCTTTCCATCCTCGTACCACTTCCGGCCCATTTCACCACCACCGCGGATATGAGCTATCACATATATAAAGCCCCTATCTACTAGAGAGAATCTTGACCCTCTAAAACTCGGATCTACGCATATCTGTAGCCATAATAACAGAGAAAATAAGAACACGGTTATCACAATAATTTCTGTTATATTTATTCCTGAAACCAAGAACCATCTGATAGTCTTGATTCCAAGTTGCCACATACAGTTACTACTAGCTAGGCATTGCTGGGTCCTGACAAGGAATATTTCTGGTATCAAATTTTAAAGTATATCATTCAGCGAGAAAACACTAGAATAACTGAATGCCAAAGATTGTTGTCACTTGAAAATAATGATGAATAAAATAGCTAATGGATGCATGATGACATATTAGCAAATAAGCAAGTATAGTCTGTACATGTTGTACATATAAAAAAGAATACAAACTTTCAAATGAACCAAAGGAGATTGACATAAACTATCAGCATGCTCAGCAGTGCTTGCTGCGGCAGCTGCAGTTGCAGCAAGCCACTGCTACAGTAAAGCCTGTGTTTAGAACTGCAGCTAGCAGAGCATATATGCCAATCTTGAAATTTGTTCAAGGTGTTAAAAATTGCAGAAAAAAACCATGCTCTCCTTGTTACAGTTTACCAAATAGCAAAAAGAAAATAAACAAACAGAATGTACCTCATAGGAGCCATAGCCATAGAGTAGCATAGGGTCTGAGCCATCAAGCTTCACAAGATCTTTTCTGTATAGAATGGACATGGGGATCTGAGTACCATCAGCAGCAGCAGCCCATTTTCTTTCTGTTACATAATTTGATCCATCAAATCCGCCTAAAACCTAAAGAACATTGAGAAGATCAAATCGCAATGGGTTTGTAAAAATAAATACTGGCCAGAATACCACATATAAATATATAATGTGCAACTGATAGCTTACAGTATGGATCTTCTTCAGCACAGACACCCCTGAATCCATATCATAGTCATAAACAGATGGAGGGGTCCGCATTGAACTATAATGAAATCGAAGAACTGATGAATTAAATGGAGACTCCTCAGGGTCCACAGCATATGTTGGATCAATAAAATCAATTGCTTGACCTCCCTGAAGTTGTCCAATTGACTCTCCAATAGCAGGTAGCCGATATACAGTCACTTTGGGAAGGCCATTCGCACGCTCATATACAGCGATATGGTTGTCAAAGAGCTGGAAGTCCTGTATTTTCACACTGAAGGGAGTTTCAGTTTGATGTGATTGTGATGTGTTATGTACCTTTGTTGTCAATTGGCAATGAATCTCTAACAAACAATGTACCCATTGCTAAGAAGAGCAAAGCATAAATAACAAAAATTTTAAACATGGAAAATTGCAGGATGAATACGTAATTAGTAGCTTCATGCAATTTTCTATTGGCTCCAGTTTCATTGAATCCTGATATATCACTGCCAGAGCATCAAGCCTTACATAGACCTTTGACAACCATCCTATCGAAGATCCAAAATTGATATAGAATGAACCATATTGCAAAAGCTAAGTTTGGTATGGTAAAGTCAAACTAAATGCAAATTGCTTTGCTCCCATTCGTTCATAATCTTACAACTGATGCAATAATATTTTGGAAATACAGTGAAACAAGCAAATAGTAACTGGTTGGAAGATGGAACCCACATGTTTGAAAGTTTCATGCTCTAGCTGGCAACACAAACAGTATCGATCAGTAACAAGCAATGCTAATACAAGAATGCACCATTTTCCTGCTTTTCTCGCTTGTCAAAGAACTTTCAAAAAAGAATGGTTAATGCTGCAGCAGCAAAGTATCCCCTAGGGTTCCAATATTCATTCAAAAAACACAATTAATATCCAAGAAGAAAACTGAGATTTGCGCGATAAAATGGTTATGCAAAGTTTTACAAATTATTCCTCATTAATTAAGAGCAAGTTAGTAAAGATAACATCACAACATACAAATTAAATCAGTTAGTCTAAATCTGTTCCCCCAGAAGTGTGAAACTGTGTCCATTACATATCAAACACAAGAATGTATTCTGAAACTTGTATGACAATAATGTAAGTACCTTTCTCTATGTGGTAGCAGTATAGTGGTCTCAGCTACATTATCCAGTGGGCAAGCAACCAATTCAGAATTGTAGAACTCATCACTTCGCCTCTTAATAAAGAAATGATTTCCACGATGACTAGCTGTTGTATCAATGCCATACACACGAGGTGTCAAAACAGCAAGTTCCTTGTTCTGTTTGGATATGTCCAGGTAGAATATAAAGCTTGTATTTTTGCTTCCAGATTCAACAAATAAATATCTCTTGCTTTCAGAAGCTTGAAGGCCTAGAGAAAATGTGTCATCTTTCTCATGATACAGACAAGCATCACTTGATTGATCAGACCCTAACTTATGTAGCCATACCTGCAAAAGCCATTACAAAGGTAAGATAAATGTAATAATAAAAAAATATTACAAAAAATAAAATAAAAAGATCCACTAACATAGCATCTACAGGCACAGCAATCATAACTAAAAATATCTAAAATAGCCACCAGAAGCTTCAATTGAACTCGCAAAAAAAAGAGGCATGCCATGTAGGAGTTAGAAGAAACGGAGGAATGAGCGACCTACTTTATCTGGCCGAAGTATACTATCCATTGTAACGTAAACAAGGTGATCGTCACCAGCCCACTCAATGTCAGAAGTAATTCCTTTAAGTGGTTGCCCAACATATTCTCCACTCTCTGCGTCAATGACATAAACAGTGTAGATTTCATCACCTTTAGTGTCTTCTGCGTAAACAACTAGCTTATTGTTGGGACTGGCCTGAAACAAACATTTAAATTTAAATTATGTTAGATACATATAAGATACATCGGTGAGGCAGAGGCAGAGGCATGAGGAACAGAACCATAGCGATGGACAAAAGGAGTAGGTGGACTGAAATCACACCTTAAAAGTTCCAATGCTGTAGTAGTCATGGCCCTCAGCTCTAACATTCTCATCCATGATAATATGCTCATCAGGGGCATCAGGTCCTGTGGGCATCACATCATGGACTCTAACAGGAGCATCAGTCGGTACGAGACGCCTGCAGTGTTGCACATACTCCTTGCCAGTCAATGTCCTTTCATAGTAGTAGTACTGCCCTTTGCGAAGAGGCGCATCTATATCGTCTTCCTTGATTCTTCCTCTGATTTCAGCATATATTTCGTCCTCAAGCTGCTTGACATCTAGAAGAGAGTTACCAGGGTTAGCATATAAGAGGAGTGAAGTAAGATTGACAGACTACTCATGACAGTGCAGAATGATCTGCACCACCACTCCACTAGGAAACATTCCAGAGTACTAGAGAGCTAGCAACCACTCGATATACAGCTACATTCCAATTTCCAAATGATAATATAATAATAATAATAATAATAATAGCAACAGCACAGATTAATCTGGTAAGTTGGAAGCACTGATTGTCACGTCAAAACGATAGAGCCAAGCTAATGCGACTGACCGGACATGACGGCGGCGGTGTAGTCGTTCTCGGCGCGGAGGTGCGCGAGGACGTCCGGGTCGGATCGGGAGTCGTCGCGGAGCCAGTAGTAGTTGTCGACGCGGACGTCGCCGTGCTCGACGAGCTGGCGCGGCACCTTCTTGGCCACCGGCGGCGCCGCCGCCGCCATCGCTGCGAAGGAAGGGCCGCGGTAACAGGAGAGGGGCCCGATGCCGAAGGAGGAGGAGGAGGAGAGCACGGCGGCGCGAGAGCGGGGACGCGGCGAGGGCTGGGGAGAAGGAGCGGGGGAGAAGCACGGGAACGGGAGGGGGCAGACGAGGGAAGGAGCCGGCCAGCCGGAGCATCGCCACCCTTTATTGATTACAGTATTACTCCCTCCATCAACCAAAATAGAGCCCGTTCCTTCGTCTTCTACCTCTGGTCCAACAAAGGTAGAAAAATAGAGCCCGTTCCAGAGCTCAACAAGCCCAAAGGCCCATCAACCAAAAAGCCTTCGTCTTCTACCTCTGGTCCTCTTCAAACGCCCCGTGAGAGAGGCGAAACTTTCCCTCGAAACCCTAGCCTAGCCACTGCCCCTCGCCTCCTTCCCGCTCCCGCCCGCTAGGAAGAGGAAGATATGGGCGCCGAGGAGGACGCCGCTGCACGGCGCGAGCGTCTCCGCGCCCTCCGCGCCGCCAAGGAGCTCCTCTCCACCCCCGACGGCGCCCCCACCCCCGCTACCGACGGAGAACAGCAGTATGACCTTTCCTTTCCTCTCCCCTCCCCTCACCTACTCCGCACGCAAATAATTGCAGCAGCAGTAGGTAAAATGACCGTAACTGTCTTGCGCTTGCCTGGCTCTCGCACTCTGGTACACATTAAATCCAACAGGCAGTCATATTGGGATGCCTTTCCAAGGATGCAGTTCTACACTCTATATGGCATTGAACTTAGTTGGTTGTTGCCACATGGATTGATTACTGCTCAATGCTTATCGAGGGTATCTCTATGCTGCTTTGGACCCTTCTCTTAATTTTGCTCAGAAAAGTTTAACGCCTACACTATTGTTATTTTGGACTGGTGACAACTGACAAGTGACAACTACTAGTGCATTTCACTGTTGGCATCCACTTAGAACATTATGTTCACATGCCATGGGATTGCAACCTGAGGCCCCTTATTCTTAGAATCAAGGCATGCTCCTTTTTTCTGTTTGTTGTCATGGGTTTAGGCTTTTCATCATAACTCATAAGGTGACGAGTTTAAAGGCGAGATGAGTTCTGTGTGGACACCAAGATCCACTTTCACAAGCCTTAGGGGCACACTTTTGCCTTTTGCTTTAGCAGCTCCTTCACCATCCAATACATATGCTGTGCTATCAGTTCTTCAATTAAGTAATCCATTCTCGTCCAGAGGAAAAAGTATTTTTCTTAGCATCTGGAATTTGCATTTCAAAACAGCTTGGCACCCACAGTAATTGGTCATTTGGACATATCAGATGCTTCAAATGTTCCATACAGGCTAATTAGTGTGGTTTTCTTTTCTTCTTCCTTTTTACCACAACTCAGCTATGTTTGCTAGCTTCAATTATTCTGCCGCAACAAATGATACAATATGTTTTGTACACCTGTCCAGAAGTACTGCCTAATATTCCTTCTCTATATTTATTTAAATGTTAGTTTCATTTAGTACAATAAACTGGTATAAAGGCACTGTGGTTTCTGAATTGCATTCTGAACATCCTTTATCGAAAATATGTCCTGCTATCCAAATTCTGATGTATCCCTAAGACAGAAGTTCAATGCTCTAGAATAGTTTCTTTGCTTATCTTTTTTAATGTCACTAAAACTGACGACTTTATTTCAGTGTTTATATTGATTACATGCAATGATTGGCAGACCTACCTGTTGTTTCACTGTGGGTTCTTTGACTTACAAAACACTGTTGTTTCAGAACTCTACTAGCTACGATTTAGATAAAGTATGGACATAAAATCCAAATGCTGTCTATAGCCTCTGTCCACATCTGGTACTGGTACTGATTCTTATTTTTATTGATTGCATCAGAAATGGCAACCATGAGATGGCAGAAGAGCTAGCATTACCAGGTCCTCAGGATGCATCTGACGAGGCTGCTAAAGAGGATGGTAGCCCCACTGAGGAGGCCGAGGAGGTTGAAGATGATGGGTAAGGCAATGAAGCTGACAAGCTTTACTGAATATCTGATGGTGCACTTTTTATCCAATTCATAATTTGCATTGCAGACTCCATATATGATAATTGTTTCTGTTTGTTCATTCAGTGAAATTCCATGTACGTCAAAATAAGAGTGTCCAGCTTGGCATTAGTGGTTTTGTAGTCTGAATTAGGGCCTGTTTGGTACAGCTGTTGTGAGCTGTTTTTTTTTTTGCCAGACACTTATTTCTAAAACAGCTTCATAGGTGAAGCTGTTTTTCTTCTCCTCTCACAAAGAGATGAGTTGGAATGAAGCTGAAAAAAGTAGCTTATTGCAGCTCTCTCCCTCATTTCTCTCTCATCTATGTATGAAGTAGTTGATGAAGCTATTTTACCAAACACTTTTTCCAAAACAGCTTAGCTTCATTTAGAAAGTTGCTCATGAAACTATTTTCTAAAAAAACAGCTTTACTAATGATGTTGAGCTGTGCCAAACAAGCCCTTATTTCTTAATGCTGCCAAAGGATGCTAGATCAGTTGGTCTAGGCACTCTGGCGGCACCTCCCAGGTCCTGAGTTTGAATCCCAGTGGGAGCGAATTTCAGGTTGGGTTAAAAAAAATCCCCTCACCCGTCCTCATACCAAAGCACTGGGGGGTCCTGACCCAATTCTCACTTCGGCGACGGAAAGGCCACTGTGTATGGATGGGGGTTCGGGGGTTTTCTCGCCGAGTGAGAAGACACTTTCTTCTTAATTTGAAAGCTGCGGCGGCAGTCTTAACCGCCTCGGTTGAGTTTTAATTATTTATTAATGCTGTGTGAGTCAATAACTTCATAGAAGTATAAAGTGTGCATTCTTTTGAGTGCAGTGAGCTTCCAGCCATGAAGTTCAGAAACTATCTTCCCCATGATGAGCAACTCCGAGGTGGCAAGCTGGCTCCAGTGTCTCTTCCTAAGTTTGAAGACCCAATTAGTGCTGAAACTGCAGAACCAAAGGAAGTGGAGGTACAATTTGGTGTTCCCAACTTAGAGATCTCTTGCTTGTACTTTTGCCTTTTTGGTGATGCAAACTGTCAATTAATCCTTCAACATTGTATTTTGCATGCAGAATCCTTTTGGAAACATAGCCCCAAAGAATCCAAATTGGGATCTGAAACGTCATGTGCAGAAGAGAATTGATAAACTGGAAAGGCGCACACAGAAAGCGTTGGCTGAGATTGCATGTGAGTGTTCATATGTGCTTAATTGGCAGATGCTTCATCTGTTCTAGTTCTTTTTTAGTTTTTTTGTTGGACGATTTACATGCATCTACTCTGGTTTGCAGTGGAGCAGCAGAGGGAGAAGGAAGCCTTGGAGGAATCTCAAGATTGACCGACCTGTCTAAGTGACCGGTGGCTCATAGATGATGGTTCGTCTCTCAAGCAGAGGTCGTAATATGTAATATACCTTTGGGATGCTTGGTGTGAACTCAAGGATGTAGCAACTTAAAAAACATGAGATGTGCAGTCCTGTTCTGTGTAGACCTGACCAAACAAAGCTTACTGAATACAAAGCACGCCATGCTGTGTTGAGCAGAGTGCATTTGTTCTCTTACATTTTGGCTTTGAGAAAACAATAGCAGCGCATGAGTTTCCTGCTAGACTTCCCAACCCCAATGTATGTTATTCCTAGTCTACCCATCACAATTTATACTCGTATTCTCAGGCAATGGCGGATACAACATGACTTGCTTGTTATGTTAATTCAGTTGGGAGATCAAGAGATTTAAGAGATGGATACATCTATCTAGCTTCAGTTGTGTGGTATATTCATAAGCTCTTTTTACATACAACTGCAAACAGTCTCCCATATCATTGCACTTGTTAGGAGCTGTTGCTAGGCGCTGTAACTGAGGTATTTTCATTTTGTTGAGTAACAGAGTAACAGTTAATTAAACATCCTAAATGCCTAATAACTAGGAGCAGGAGCAGGAGGGGTGCTGGCCTGCTCCAAGTCCGGCAATAGCAGGCGGTTGTTCCTTGCATTCTCCCGCATCTTTCCGATGAAATGTTTGCCCTTCTCTTCCAGCTTGCCCCCCATCCTCCTCCCCAGATCCATCACCCGTGCACGCCGAACACCGCGTTTCCTCTTCTTCGCATCTCCCTCCTCACCAGCAGAAGGTGATGTCTGCTCCTCCACAAGGCCTGCTCTCTCATCTCCGCTGCTGCTCAGCAGTGGCATCCTCAGCTGTTCCCTTGTTGCATCATCATTTGACTGCAGAGGAGCTCCACTTGCTGAAACCATCCAAGATTGCCAGCTCGTTGATGCTTCTGCTTGCTCTGGCCCATCAAAACCTATGTTTGTCTTATTCCACGATCCATTGGTGATTCTTCTTGAAGGCGGCAACGGACTTGACTTGTTCTTTGCAATGGCCTTGGATGCGAAAGCTTCCCTTGGCATCACTCTAGTTGTGTCTGCAGCACGCCTTGTGCTACTCTCAGTGGGCTCACGGTTCAGCCATATAAAAGGTGCGATTCTGCGGGGCACCCAGTCATCCGTGTCTGATATCATCCAGGAAATAGGAAAACTTTCACAGTTGGGCATCACCAAACTCTGACGAACCGAAGCCTGTATGAATGTAGGACACCAACCAAATGCTCCATATTCAACCACACAAATTAATCACAAAAACAACAACTTAGTCATGACTCATGGAAGGCAAGTAAAACACCTTGATCCTGTTGCCGATAAGTGAGGCGATGTAGCTGTTGCTGATCTTCCTATCCCCAACCGATGATTCCAACTCCCACTCTATCTCTGGCATGGATGTAAATCCATACCAAACTCGATCACTCGGAGGAGGTTTTAGATGTATCCGCAATGTTCCACGAAGAGATGACATTTTAATCGTCAATGACAATGGCACCTTTGTTTTTTGCAAGGAAAGTGAGAAAGCACAGTCCAGGTCAAAACTTCATGGCTAAATTTCAAACAGAAGCAAAACAGTACACATAAGGCCTTGTTTGGATGCTGTCGGATTCACCTCAATCCACATGTGTTGGAGTGGATTGGGGTGGAATTTAGTTTAAGTTCCACTCCAATCCACCCCAACACATGTGTATTGATGCGAATCCGACTACATCCAAACAAGGCCTAAATATATAAATATGGAAAATGTTTTTTTTTGAAAGCATGCTGTAGCACGTGCTTCTAAATATGCAAAATGGTCATATGATTACTCCTTAGCAGTTACCACACAACCAATTGTCCATCTGGTAATGTCTAAAGGTATATATATGAAAATAAGGCAAAACAAGAAAGAACTAACCTGTGAAACCTGGTCCGCTATTGAATTCACGATACTTTTCCACCTTGATGCCCATCCAGTGCTCTTTGACTTCCGTAAGGTATCTGCCATAACCACAAAAGGTCATTAATACCCTCAAGCTTTGATGCTTTGGCTTTCTAGAGGACCATCATGTTCAGGATATATAAGTGATGGAGTTGTCACCTCACATAATATTTATTGGATCATTTACGGACGATGCAAATGACGATCCAATAACAAATAAGCAAATGTTCAGAACACATGAAAGAAGTGTCACAAACCTGCTTCATCATTAACCTCTGCTGCAGAATCTGAAGCTTCTGAAGGCCTGAATTGGTTACCATATTGCTCAATACTATCAAGGAAATCTGAACTCACATCCCCATTAGAATCGTCTTTAGTATTGGTCTTCAGTATGTCCTTTTCCAACTCTGGCGCTTGAACCTCAAGTCTTGTTTCGATATGCAGTAATATTCCACTAGAATACTCAAAGTCAACTTCAAAAGCCCATGATTCGTTCAAATCCGGTGGGAGGACTCTCATTCTGTGCAGATATGGTGGAAGCTTGCCAAAATTGAGGTCGGTAAGCGTAATTTCACCAATGTAGGCTGGAGTTCTGGTGTTTGACAATGTTCGCTGACCAACAGGAACCAATCAATATAAGATATAGACAAAGGATAAATTCACTTGAAAATGTCAGCATCATCTGACCTGAATACGTGCTTTGATGGCCTTGCTTATGTCATCATTCATTTTAGCATCAAAAAACAACCGAGAGATTAGGAGGTTCCAACAACGCGTACCATCATCAGCAAACTTTTCATCCACCTTTGCATTGGGGGAATCAGGTAGCTGGCTGTTGAAACTCATAGAGGAGCTAGGCGTACTGGGTTCTTTTATATCTTGTTTAGATGGCACCATACCTGTTTTGCTCTCCTGAGAAGCCTTCACAGATGCCTTCTTTGCCAAACGTTTCAGAAAACCTCTGAGTTTTGAAGATCCGTCAGTCTTCACAGTGTTGTCCACAAGCACATGTTCCTGACTGGAGAGTGTTGAGGGTCCCAGAAAGCAAGGGTATCCAGCTTTCAAAGAGGCTATGTAACTGCGGAACTCTCCAGTCAGCATGTCATGGAATTTGAGTTTGTCCTTGTCCGTAGTAGAAGCAAGACGGAGTGCTTTACACCATGATTCCTTTTCCCAAGAGGTGTCTGCATAAACATAGCATACCTTGCTCCCCCTGCAAATATCAGATTCCTTGCTTTCCAGTTTTATCGGATACCTCTTGGCCCTGAAAGAAAATACATACTGGCGGTGGTTTTAGGCAAACTGTATGTGACATGTGAATCGATCATATTATATAGTGGCAGCAGAATTCAAACCAGTACTTAATAACTGAGAAACTACAGTCACTTGATATGAACATCTACTCTGATTGCTTATATAGTATAGCAAATCTTGGGTATTCTGTCATAAGGCAAGGATTCATATAACTGCTACTGCTAGAAGCATAATAATGCATACACTGAGTAAACTGTTACGCTTTTTTTTTTTTTTGCTGATGACAAGAGAAATGGATTTATTATATATTATTGGAGGCTCTCCACAGGTCACAGGAGATGAATGTTTAGCTACGATTTGCACTAACCATTTACGTGAGGGCAGATTGGATGCAGAAACAGCAACAACTGTGCAACTGAGCAGGTCAATGGTTAGCTGCGAGGCATCATCTGCAGGTCCAGACAAGGTGAGCGAGTGTCCTTCAAGTGTGGCCGACATTTTTACAGGGAAAACCTCGATGATGAGCTTCTTGTCTCTGATCCCCGGGCTACCGCCATTGGACGGGCGATTGATGCTGTCTTTGGGGCCGGAGGGCGTCTTTTGTTGCTCCAGCATCCACAAGAAGCCCTGTTAATTCATAGATAAAATGGAAAGATGTTAATTAAGGTAAAGTCGTTCTGAACTAGAATGGATGGATAGAATAAGATGGAAACTAGAATGAGTTTGTCAGTAGCAAGACCCTCCAAATGCAAATAACAAACCTTGATGAGATCAATTGAAAGAACAAGCTGAAGAAGGCTGAGGCGTGCGCGCGCAACTGATTGAATTGAACCTAAAAGGGCGAGAATATGAATGAATCACCTGTCGGTTGAGGCCGTGGCGAGACACAGACCGCGGCAGAGTCGGGTGGACGGGGAGTGGTGGCGACGGCAGCGTGGCCTCCGAGTCCGATGGGCGGCGCGTGAGGCTGCGGATGACCCAGAGGAGCGCCAGACCCTCCGCGATCGCCAGGGAGAGGAGGCCAAGGACGAATCCCAGGCCCAGCAGCAGGAAGGGCACCGCCATGGATGCGGTGTGGCCGTCGCCGGGAAGGGCCCCCGTCCAGCCGTCCTCCAGAAAAGGAACGGAATTGGGAACTTATATTTATTTATTGATCGGCCTGGCACTGGCAGGCGTCGTCATGCGAAGGAGGGAGGAAGAGGAGGAGGCGGCGGCGGCAGCTGGCAGGGGCAGGCGGCGTTGGCCTCGGCCTCGGCCTCCACCTCTGCCTGCAGCCAAACGCAAGGGAACAAATCAAGGAGGAGAAGAAGAGCTGAGCGGCAGGCAGTTGAAGACGCGGGTGCCTTCCCGTGGGGTGGGGTGGGGTGGGGTGGGGTGGGGTGGACCCACCGGACAGACGAACGAACACGGTAGAGGGTATAAATAAATATTTCAGACGGCCTCCCCTAAAATTTACTCTATCCCGTTTGCGGGATATTGCTACTATTTTACAAGATCAATATTTTAAATCTAACTAGTTTATAATTTTAAAAATATAATATTATAAAGTAAAACTATGGTAAACATATGTTATTTAAATATTTGAGGACTTAATAAATTGTCTTGCAGCGTGACGAGAACCTATGTAGTTTGTTTATGTAGTTTGTTGTTATTATTATTATTATTATTATTATTATTATTATTATTATTATTGAAGACTTAATAAATTCGTCTTGCAGCGTGACGAGAACTTATGTAATTTATTTATTTTATTATTATCTAAATATTTGATGTGATACTCTAAAACTTTATTATAACCTGAATTTTAAAGCCTATCTCACCCATGACGTGACGCGTGCTCTGCGGGGTTTCCAATGCAATAGAAATTGAGAAGAGAATGCACGCTGCGATCTACTGTCGTCACCTAGCATTTTATCAAGACAAAAGCTATGTTCCAATTTATAAAACGTCTTGGCTTGTCTAAATACGTAGTTTATGTGATAGTACTTAAATAGAAATGCTAAATTATGAGTGCTCAAGATCTGCGCTAGCTGTCGACGCTGTCTGATGTGCATCTGGCAGCTCCACCACACGCTTGCGCCACACCAACTTGCCGTCCGATACGCCGGAGAAGAAGCGCCGCCGATGGAGAAGAAGGGGACCACTTGCGCCCACCACATGCCCGACCGCCGATGGAGAAGAAGACGATGATGGCTAAAGTTCCGGCGAGCCGTACCACCCCCATCTTCCCCAAATCCGGCAGCCTTCTTTCCTAAATTCAGCGACTCCATCTTTTTTTTTTAGATGTGCGCATTTTATTCCCATTTGTATTTCATCTGTCTGTCCCTCTGTGCCGCTTTTACCATTCCAGTATTCCACCGTTTTTTCTTTATTTTTAAATATAAAAATATAAAACACCACCTCTCATTTTTTCCCTTTTTCTTATCAACTTAAAAGAACAAATGTACAATAATAATAAAAATATTATAGGTCTTTGGACCCTTGGTTTTTCACTAATCACTAAGAGACAGATATTTGTACCGCTAAGTATGTAGTGTTGATTATAGATGAAATTTATTCTATTAGAACCTAGATTCGCTGAATGGTCTAACTAATCAAAACATGAACTGAAATCTTAAATAGTTTATTATTCCAATCTAATATAAATAAGAGAATATGTATGTCTCCAAGCTTCATACTATTGCAATTGCAAATATTAACTAATATCATGGATGTCATGGTTATCAATAAAATAAATTATAGCTTTTAAATTTTATGAAAAAGGTATTACACAAATAGATATGTAATATTCTATTGCCGCTTTTCTTGATCATTTGGTGTTCTTTCACCCATTGCAACGCATAGACATATTTGCTAGTATACTACATATATACGAAAACATTGAATAAATTACTGTATCAAATGCAAAGTGCATTCATGTAAGGCAAGTGCTTCAAGATTATTTCCTAAAGATGAATAGCAAGAAGTACATTCTTGATTTATTTCTTCTTTGGCCATGTATATATATATATATATATA
>Ga0182004_10001727_pt1 | contig 16394 bp, 12 predicted proteins | sample Sormic07211540_1_FD_120479 | JGI IMG/M metagenome (GOLD analysis project Ga0182004, IMG submission 120479) | Endophyte microbial communities from Sorghum bicolor roots, Mead, Nebraska, USA - 072115-40_1 MetaG | ecosystem: Host-associated > Plants > Roots > Unclassified | place: USA: Nebraska...
GTTTGTATTTGACAAATATTGTCTAATTATGGACTAACTAGGCTCAAAAGATTCGTCTCGTCAATTCCGACCAAACTGTGCAATTAGTTTTTATTTTCATCTATATTTAATACTCCATGCATATATCTAAAGATTCGATGTGACGGGGAATCTGAAAAATTTTGCAAAATTTTTCAGGAGGCCCTAGCTACCTCAACTTCAAAATGTATATCCACATACATGAACTAGGCATATACTACGTCACAGGTCCAAGCGTGTCCACGCGGCTCTGTTTACTTGAGCTTATCTGCCGAAGTCCACGCGGCTCTGTTTACTTGAGCTTATCTGCCGAATTTGTCAGCTATTCAGCAGTGTTTTTCTCTCATAACAAATCAGCAAACAGTACTTTCAGTCATGACTTATTAGCTAGTATAGACCCATTTGTTGACATGGTGCTCCATGATGGCACCGATCAGGGCACATAATGTGGTTGCAAAGTAGGCCTAGTCACGTGGGACCTAGATGATGACAGTTGTGGGGATGGTCGTCTCTGTAGAACGCACGAGAGATGCATGGCAGCGGTGTTATCTAGCCATGTTGGTACTACCTTGGAGCGCCATGTCAGCAAACAAGTCGTGTTTGGACGTGTAACATATTGTTGGCCTATTTCATATACATGAATGTCTACTTTTAGGAGTTTATGAGCTAGATGACATCATGTGCTAAGTTTAGGGTTCAATCTACTGTCACTGGCACTAGCGCGAATTGCCATGCCAGCAAACGCGTCTAGCGTGGGCTCGGTTGGATCTGTGATATAACATGGGCCTAGCTAGTTCATATATGAGGATTTTAGAAGTCTAGGGATTTAAATGATACACCCTGCCAAGTTTAGAGGTTGGTGGTGCATTATACTTAGATACAAATGTTCAATTACAATAAAGCTAACACACTAAGTGGCTATAAATAATGACATTTGGAGCTTAAAATACAATGATACCTAACACTCTTGTATTCGAAGAAAAAAAAGACATTTGAAGCCTGAAAGGCGCAGCGAAGCTCTATTTGAGCTCGTACGGTACGGTTGTGAGCTTTGCTTTTGTTCAAACACACACACACACACAAAGTGAAGCTGCGGTTGTGGCGCGCGGCCTCTGGGTCGGGGGTGACGATGGTGAGGAGGACGAGGGACAGGACACCACCATGTCCGCAAGCTGCCAAGGAGGGAAAAGGGCGAAAAGGCCGTCGGAAACGCATCGAAGAATCACCCACTCGCGCGCGCAAAGCAAAGGCGATCGAATCGAACGTACAGGACCCTACACGCTCTCGCATCGTGCACGAACGCACGCGACGGCCTCCGGACGAACCGATCGATCGGCCGGCCGGACGTCCCCAGACCACAGGGGCAGCAACAGCGACAGCGCAGGTGCGCCACGCCGCCACCGTACGGCGTACGTCCCCGGTGCACGACGAGACGCGCGCACACCTGATGCCGCCGCTAGCTATTGATCGGGAGGTGGACAGACACTGGCGGTGGCCGGCGGAGTGGATCGGAACGCGACGTGACGGTACGGTTGCTCTCTTGTTCTCGCTGGCGGCCGGCTGGCGTTGGGTGGGTGCGTATGCTGCCGTGGTGCCTGGTGGGCGGGCGGCCGGAGCCACAGCCGGTGGCCTGTGCCTCTGGCCGAGCCCGTGCGCAATCATAGTGGGCAGGGCTACGGCGGCTACGGCCTACACGCGGGCCGGGACGGCTGCGGGCTGCGGCCGAGTGGATCAGTGGAGGGCGTAGTCGTTTCGTCGCCTGGTTGGATGACACGTGACGGGACGGACGCCCGGGGGGCGTGTGTGGTGCGTGCGCGCCCGCCTCCGTCCAATCCAATCCATTCGTCGGTTCGGCCGGTACCACGGCCTAGCCACTAGCCTGCTACTCTGCTAGGAGTAAGAGCAGGAGGAGACGTGGAGTAGTGCCGCCGCCGGCGCCACCGCATCCAGGGCGGGGCGCGGCCAGAGGGCCGGTCAAGTCAGGCAATAATACACAGACGACGAGGAAGGAAGCTCGTCACTGGAGCTCGAGAACCTGCGGAAAAAGATCGAACAGCTGAGCCGAGACTGAATGAGTGAGAGGCTTGCGTTGCGTTGAGAGGAAACGGCAGTGGTGCGGTTGTGTCGCATCGCACGACGTCGAGATTCGAGGCGTCACGGCTCAGGAGTTCAGTCGGATGGAAACAGCAGGCAAAGGATATATTGGTTGGAGTTGGAGGGGGGAGAAATGGATGGAAAAGAGGACCGTCGGAAATGGGGTCAGCAACAGAGCGAGCCACAACACAAGTAAGTAGTGTGCAAAGCGCGTGCAACAGTTCGGAGCACCTGCGTTGGCGCGCCATCTAGAAGTAGAAGGGGACATGCACGGGCAGCATCCACCGCCTGGCGGCTCAACGGCAGCCAATACCAAGTTTGCTGTTTGGAGCGGCTATTTTTTCTTTATAAATAAAAAACTTCTTTTTATTAGTTTCTAAAAACTGAGTCCAAGTTTAATCTCTCCAAAGATTATCAAGTAGAAAAATACACTCCAAACATTTTCTTTTTATTAGTTAATGTCTTGGATTATTAATGTTTGGAGTTTAATCTCTCCAAAGATTATTAGTGTGGAATGAGGCCAGGAATTATTTCCCGTTGATCAATGTTATACAAATTAGACTATTGTTCTGGCTGGGAATCGTTCCATGTGTCCATTCTGAGGTAAGCGAGCCTTATGAACAAGGGGAATCCCCTCAGGACGCCAGGTCTGTTGTGCTGCCCGTGGTTGCTTTGCTTTGGAGTCGGTGTGCGCTAATGGTTTCTTTGCCTGCTTTGACTCCTGTTGCTTGTCCGCGGCCACATATATATACGGACGCTTCGGTGATCGGGCTCTCGCCGGAGACGCTGCTAGCCACAAACCGCTTCGTGTGCGAGGTGTGCGGAGCGGGACCATAACCTGCAGCTGCACCGTCAAGGGCACGCACAACCTCCCCTTTGCGGCTTCAATTCGGCAGCGTGTGGTTCAGGCGCGCGGAACACCGGAGATTCCGGTGCCAGGATCTCGGTGACTGGCGATGGAACCACGCGAGAAAAATGAAAGAAGGAAGATGTGATTGCCGTCACCCGACGGGTACAGGAAAGTGGGTGAAAAAAGAAGGATCAATAGATGAAGGCGTTGCTGCCCCAAGCTACGCAACGGATCCATAGACACTTGTTTTTCTCCACGTTTAAAGTCTCTTGTGTAGTATAGGTTCATCCGTCAGGTGCATAGCAATCAACTGGATGCATTAGATGTCAAATTTAAAGAAAAAAAATCTTACATGGATAAAAGCACCGAAGGATTCAACGTGTGTCATCAACTCGAAGAAACCGCGAGGGGCATAGCTATGTCACAAATTTCTCGGCAACCTATACACCGGTGGGTGGTGAACGAAGCAGAGTATGTGTCACACGAACGCCGCCTGCTGCTGGCGCTCCTCGAAGTAGGCGCCGGTCGGCCCACCGGCGGGGAGCAGCGCCACGGCCACCACCCTGCTCCCGCCTTCCTCCGGCGTGAGCATGCCGAAGTTGACGGTCATGTCGGTCTTGACGAAGCCAGGGTGCACGCAGTTGACGCGCAGCGCGGGGTGCTTCCGCGCCAGGATCCGCGAGTAGGCATTCAGCGTCGCCTTGGACACCATGTACGCCGGCGAGAAACCAGCAGGCCACCACCCTCGCGCCTCCACGGCGCCGCCCTCCAGGTCCTCCACGAACATGGCCGCCAACTCGTCCAGCCTCTCCTCGGTCAGGCTCTCCACGTCGTTCAGCTCCCGCTTCAAAGCCTCGCTGCCGAAAAACTACATGAATTCCACCCATCAGCAGGCTTTGGTTTCAGATCATGTCACGAGGTAGCAGAAGGCAACGACTGAATAGCTTTGGGTTGGGTACCCTGAGCTGGCCAAGCACTGAGGAGACATTGACTATCCTTCTATCGTCAGAAGACAGCAGCAGAGGCAGAAATGCTCGGATGACTTGCTTCGTGCCGTGGTAGTTTATTCTCATGCATTTCTTCCCAGCATCACAAGTCTCCCGGAGGCACCATTTCATCAACAGTTGGAGTCTCTGATTCATATCCATGCCGCTAAACTGTCGCACGCATCAAAAAGCAAAAGGTTTTCAGAATCTGGCCTCCATGCAATTTGATGATCTGAAGATGCATGTATTGGGATTTATTAGGAACCTCCTCACCTTCTCGCTCGTCGTTGAAGTGCCATCGATATGATCTTGGATGTACTCAAGGCCAACAAACCCGGCGTTATTTACCAGGATGTCCAGCTTCCCGAAACGGGTCTTGAAGAAAACGACCAGCCGAGCGATGCTCGGAGCGTCGGTGATGTCCAGCTGGTGGAAGATGACATTGGAGAGCCCCAGGCCTCTGAGCTTCTCGACGGCAGCTGCGCCTCTCGTCTCGTCCCTGGCTGTCAACACGACGGCGACGCCGCTGTCGGCCAGCTGCCGGCACACCTCCAGCCCTATCCCTTTGTTCCCGCCGGTCACCACGGCGATCCTGTGCCCAGCAACCGCAAACAGCGAGAGGTAAGTACTGCAGGGAAGAAGAAGAACGCTTCTCGCATGCATTGAGATGTACTGTATGGCGCACGCGAACTCACCTTGTAGTACTCGAGAGATCAGACAAGGAGCCCTCCATGCATGAGCTCAGCTTCTTGTTGGGCTAGCTGCTTGCCTGGGACTTTGGGAGAGATGTCTCGTACTCGTACGTGCAGATCGGTGTCATCAACAAAAATAAGGAGAACGATCATTTTCATTATATTGCTGCCAGACTAATTTTCTTCACAGATCGATTTTGGTGATCAATCAATCGGTACGTACCGGACAACCTTAATATGTGGGTGTTAGCCATGCCAGCAGGTCCTTAATTTGTGTGGTCTTCGATCATTTTTGTGACATGGATGGGGGCATTATTCCAATGCACCGTCGAAATCAGGGTCCCTACATTTTTAATACTATGAGAGTTCGGCCTATTTTTGAGGCTCAAGTTTTCCGGTCTTCGTTTTGGCAGTCCCACTCACTCCATTTTCGTTATGATAGGCACCGATACACGTGACCCACTTTTTTAAAATAATGGATATTAAAATCAGGCTTCATCTGTCGAAAAATAGAATCATACTAATTATTACAAACATATGTCAATAGCATAAGTTTTGCATCACAGTAAATGGGAAACCGAAACGAAATATAGTTTATGCTAAACATAGCCAACTAATCTTGTAAATAATCATCCACTGGAGGCTAGAGCTAAATAACTCCAACTTGGATCAACTGTTCCCGTTGATCATCATGCCTCTGCAGACTTGCCCACTGTCGAAGCCAGTAAGTTCCTCTAAATAGTATCTGTTAAAAAGATTTTGGTCTACATTTGTCAAAAACTACTTCGTTTCTAGTTACCTATATTGCCTAACATAGTGCATCAACTGCTGTTAATAACAATAAATTATACTTTTTACTAGCTATTTTTAACCACCTCGAAAAAAGATCAAATATATCAGATGGTGGTGGTAAACCAAAAGGTAAATGTACACAAAAATAACAATAAATTATTCTTTTTACTAGCTATTTTTAACCACCTCGAAAAAAGATCAAATATATCAGATGGTGGTGGTAAACCAAAAGGTAAATGTACACAGGAGACCCACTTATCATTGTGTGAACATTGTGCGCCATGTTTTCTTTTTATCTTCTCTTCTCTCCCTCAAAAACTTTTTACCCTATCTTATCGAATGTTTAGACATATGGAGCATTAAATATAGATAAAAAACTACTAATTGTATAGTTTGCAAGTATTTTGCGAGACAAATCTTTTGAACCTAATTAGTCTATGACTGAACACTAATTACTATAATTATAAATTACAAATATGTTACAATGCCAAAAAAATTTCTTTTCATGAACTAAGCAAGACAATAGTTGCAAAATTGCCCTGTCAAAGAGGGCCATAGTCTCCAAATTTGTACAGTATATGGTGGTCTGTCTGAGTCCCTAATAAGTCTCAATTTTAATATCTAGTCTAGGTTCTTAAACTTTATCATTCCAAATGGACGAGAGAGAGAGAGAGAGAGAGAGAAGAGAAGAGAGGGCGCTGAGCCCCGGTCGTGGGCCAAAACTGTAGGGAGCAAATCTTCAGATCCAGCCCAACAGCCCCCTCCACGCCCAAGTCGCAACCACCAGCCCATCACCGCAGCAGCCACCAGGCACGAGCCGTGGTCCTCCCGCTCGCCTCGTCCGCGTCGGCGTCGGACGCCCACCCCCCGCATCCAGCTTCCGCCGTCGGCCCTGCGAGGTCCGAGGTCCGACTCCGGCTCCGAGGCTCCCCGTCGCTGGCTCTCTGCCCCTTGCCCGCCAGTGCCAGGTCGCCGGTCACCCGGCTCCCGCCCCCCGGCTGGCCGGCCTCGCTCAGGCGCCCAGCGGCCTAGGCCAGGCCGCCAGTTGCCCAGGCCAGGTCGTCGGATGCCTGGCTAGTAGAATTGATCCCCGCCCAGACGGCATCGGCAACGACGAGGGAAACGCCAGTGGCGGCGGACATTGCGCGCGCTAGCTTTTCGACGTTTTGACGCAGAGGAGGTTTGTTTCGTTTGAAAGCGCACCGGGCACCTGCTGGTCCTGCTCCGCTCCTGCGCCGCTTGGGTTTCGGAATCCGGCTTGTGCCATAGCGTGCATATCACGCGAAACGCACAAGGAAGAACCCTATACAGCTCGAGAAGGCCGGAGCCCTGGCCACCTAGGGCCACCTCCCTGGCGACCGGGCCGCGGCGACGGGGACGACCGCGATGTAATCCCGCTCCCGCCCTGCCGTCTCCTCAGCTTGCCTCCTCCCTTACGTTGGTGTTCGTCGTGACTGACCTGCTTTCTGCTTCCCCCTCTCTGTTTTGCCTCCTCACAGGGGCTTCGAGCGTGTGGAGCTGCGGTGTCCCAGGGAACTGGACCCGCGCCCGAGCTGGACGCTCGGCGATGTGCTTGGCGAGCTTGACGCGCTGGACGCCACCCACCGCGCTGCGCCGCCCACGCCCCTGAAGCAGCCGCCGGATTGGTAATCTCTCGCTTGAAGCTGGCTCTAGTGATTTGCCGTCCCATGAAGTTCGACTAGTTTTGTTTGGTTAATTTAGGGCTAACGGCGGCGGTGCGAGGGAGAAGGCCTTTGTGATGCGGGTTGAAGATGATGATGAAGACGACACAGAAGATGAAGACGATGGTACCAGTCATGGGAAGTCCTGGGCTCTTGTGGCCAAAGGAGCCAGGTTCTCGTGTAATGATCTCGAATCAAGGTGAATTTTGATCTGCAACTGGGTACATGTAATTACAGTTTCCATGGAATTTGTGTCATGGTTTCTGGATTAACTTCCTGTAGAGGGAGGGATAATTGTAAGGAAGGCAACTTCTGTCTTGACAAACTATGAAGCATAAGGATCCCGTTGGACCATTAAGTATGCTCTGTAGCATGTGATTTTTTTTCCTTTCCAAAACTACAGAAGCTTCCCTGGTGACTTTATACATGCAATAATTTGTTAGTTATGTTCCTTTCATTTGTTTGCAGTGATTCAGAGGATGAATTAGATGGCCAGGTTGCCCCATACCGCTTAATGGAGAAAAGGGACCTAGCGAAGAGCATTCTTCTTGAGCTGGAGCGCGAGCATCATCTAAAAGTTCAAGTGTGTACTGAGCCTTTTATAATGTTTTGCCTGCATGTCTTTGCAATAAACCATTGGACTTTGTTGTGTCCTCATTGCAGTTTAGGTTCATAATAAGGTTCTCTTTATGCTTAGCATTTGATAATATTCTTTTATTGATCCAAACAATGGAATACAGATACTTGCACATACTCTTTTTATGTTTATCTGGCTAAAACTATACCGCAAGAAATTTTGAATGTAGTGCTTTGGTTCCCTTCATCCTTTCTGGATACGTCACACTTGTATGGATGAATAAATAAAAGCACTCTATATTTTGAGCATTGCATCATGATATGCGGGAAAAAGAAGAGCTTAGTCAGTTTTTCTTTAGGGGAATATGACATTATATATATAAATGTATAAAAGAGTAAGCAAAGCTGTACACCAAATCCATCAAGGGTAAACTAGGAAACTTTAAACAGGCTGTTTAGCCAAAGGGAGAGGATGAGTCTAGGAACATGCTGAAATGTGTGAAGTTGAAGCTTTACAAAATGTACAAAATATGCTTTCCAAGACTGGAAGGAAGCTTGATTTCCTCTGAAGATTTGATCATTTCTTTGTTTTCATATCTCCCATGTTGCAATAATGAAGACTTCCATGAATAATTGATGTTGACATTCTGCTTTTGCTTTCTGGATTGTATCGGAGAAGTGCTTTATCAGTTCGGTGTCAGTTTGAGCATACTATTCAATTACAACATTGTTTTTATGTCAAACCTAATAAGATTGATGCCAAGAAGATAGCAGGGAAGCAATCTTACTCATGTTAGGTCATGACCATGTTATATCACTCTTCTAGCAGATGCTGATATGCCTGTGCCATGCAATTGTTGGTTTTTAATTTGTATAGGATTTGAAAAATATTTTCAAGCTGCGAAGTAGGTCATACTACTGTTGAAACTTGAAAGTATGAAAGGGCAGGGCACTAGGTTCACTGATGACATTGTTTTCATTGGATGATTTAATAACATTGGATATTTTTATGACATTGAATTTAAAAAACATCCCACCAATTACTGCATTCTCTTACACTCTTGCTTTAATAACAAAGGACCATTCTTGGACCCCCATTGTTTTATCTATTTAAATACCTGTCTTCATCATGTATGATATTTGTTCTTCAGGAAGAAGTTAGAAATAAGTTAGCTTCATTGGAGGTATGCCACCAAAATGAAATTCAGAGAACAATTTCTGCATTCGCACGACTTCAGAAATATGCAGAATCAAGAAAAGAGATAGACAGAAGACTCGATGTACACTTCCAGAGAAGAATGTATGTACCTTTCTAGATGTCTCTTGCATTTCTTGAAGTGTTCATTGCAATTTCCATTTTTTTTTCAAATACCAGAGAAACATTACATTTGTTTTAGTGAGCAAGATTTAAGGCACAAAGCATTTCTTGTACTATTCCAATATCTGTGCCAAAATAAGATATTAGCAGTTTCTCTTTTTGTTAGTACCTGTTGTTCTCAGTATTGAGCTAGCTTACTCCATTGTTTTAGAGAATTAGAGTGCTGATGATTGCCCTTAAGTTACTCTACCTCCATTTGTTGCATGCAAATCTGTTTCATGGTAAATGACATTCATGGCCTTATGGGTTGCAAATTCAATTTATTTCTGTTCCAAAGGGACAAAGTATATTACAATTTCAGTGTACTTCTTTAAATAAAAATTCACAGTCTGAAGATGTACTTACATGCAAAATTCTTTTATGTTATTATTTATTAGATATTTAGATTGGTTGAAGGCTTCACTCTGATAAGTGATAAAATTGCTCAAGTTTTGAGTTCAAATATTCTGTTGAATACTTCTATTGCTCTATCTCTCATAACCAGGTTATGTGTGTTTGAGTTATAGAGATAAGTGCCATTTTCTTTTTCTTTTTCAAGTGCACTGTACAGTAATTGTGTTTTTGTTTTAAGGAGCCATTTTTTATGAACTATCTTTGATGTGTTACGAAACAGTCAGTCGTATTGATTCCTTAGCTTTGTGCACTGACGTGGAATTTGTGTCTATTGCATTGTTTAAAGTTAACCATTGATTCTTGATTCTTCAGATTCCTAAATTAACCTTTAGACTATGCTTACTATTCTTTTCAAACTTGTTAGTTGAGATGTCATAGGATATACTCCCTCCAGTTGTAAATATTTGTGATACTCTGATACTGGGCTTGTGCATGTACTAAAGGACCATAGTTCCTTCTAATTATGCATTACAAAATATGGCTCATTCGTTCATGAGAATGGTACCATTCTATTAGTTACAAAAAAGAATCGAGGAAAAATTGACAGGAAATCCTACCATGTATATTGTCTCTAAAAGATGGGTTATAACTTATAAAAGCAATCAGATGAATTATGTTGTATACCTGCAACTTTGTAGTACTTTATTGACAATTTTTATTGTCCTCAGTGTTATATTATCCTATTTCTTTCTTGTAGTGCAGAAGTGCTCGATAAACACTTATCTATGGTCCAAAGGGATCATGAACAAAAATCCCAGATTGTTGAACGTCGAATCAGAGATGATGCAGCTCTTGAAGAAGCTAAAAGAAAAGAGCAAGCTGTCAAGGAAGAAAAGTTAAGGCAGGAAAGAGCTCGGCAAGAAGCAGAGGTTTGTTTCCTCAGATTCGTTTTATCACGTGATCTTTTTTTTTTCTGTACATAATTACACACGATTTGGATTTGGGGGCTTAGGATCTTTGAGACTAGTTGATTGTTGTAACATTGGAGTGGATTTGATATTAACCAGAGTAAATGTTTTGAGTTCCATCAGTTTTGATTGCACCTATTGTCCCCCCACCCACCCCCCACCCCAGGCTATTCCTGTTGCTTTTCATGTTAAAGATTTTCTTACCACCAGTCTTGCTTTATTTCACTGGTAGTCAACTAGGATCTTAAAGGCCCTTGTAGCTAATAAGAAAGGTCATCAACTATGATGCAGGCTAGGCAGAAGGAAGCTGCAAAATTAGCAGCTGAAGCACGGAAAACAGCATTTGAGGCTGCTAAAAAGGAAGCAGCAGAAAAGGAAGCAGCGGAAAAGGAGGCTGCTAAATTGAGAGATGCAGCAGCTTCCCAATCTAGTCCAAATTCCCAGAATAATATTGCAGGTGCTCGTTGTTTAAAAACTGATTCGCAAACTTAATATTATTAGTACTGTTCTAAAGTTCTTGTACTGATTTTCATGATAGAATTCATTTATACCATATCAAATTTCATTCATGCTGAAATTATTTGAAAGGAAATAAGTACCACTTTGTGATTTTCATGGATAAGGTTTAGTATATGTTGGGTTGGCACTTAGTTATTGAAACTGGAGTTGCAATTGTGCAATGCCTATGATCATCTGATAGTCCATTCATCAGTTTCTAACTTCCTGTTTATTTTCTTGAACATTTGACTTCCTATTTTAGAACTCATTTAACTTACCTTCTACAGTGTCAAACATATCTTCAACCCCTGCATTTATCAACCTTACCCTATTTTATTTACTTGTTAAGATGGAGTTATGTACTGACATCAATCATTCACTTGTCTGTTGTATAATAACTTGGTCTTTCATGGTAGGTATCAAAGTTTATGCTGATAAATATGCATTAGAAGCAGAGTCACGGAGGCGTGCATTAGTACAGAATCAAGTGCCGGAAAACATTCATCTCAGCAAGGTCTTATTTTCTGCTGAAGCTTAACATTCAATTGCAGTTTTGAACAACTTGCTGTAATTTTGTTGATTTGACAATCTTGATGAATAATGACTGCTCCATGACTTACCATTTGATGTATAGATGAGTATGTTGCTAATTTTTACTCTAGCTGACATCATATCATGCAGGAATTCAGCAAATATGACCGACAAATTGCCAAATCCATAAGTAAACTTATGCCAACTACTGATAGTGTCAGGTGAGTTCAATACTACAGCTTAGTTTGAATATGGTTACATAAACTATCTGAAACCTACGCCACTGTGATAATTGTAAACTGAGTTGATTGTGGAAATTTTGAATTCATGAACTTAAGGTTATGTGCTTGTTTGTAGTATGATAGACAGTCAGTTTAACAATATACCTTTGTAATACTTAATTTTGAATCTAATTTCAAACTTGGCGGGTGCTACATTTTGTTCCTTCTAACCCCCATGCATCGTGCCATGAGGATTAAGTCATTAAAGTAAACTTGCTAGACATCATGGTTTTTTGTTATGTGCAGTTTTTGTCTTGCAGTCCAATAGCAATGAAGCAGGTCTTTTCTTGAAACAATAAGCTAGGTTGTTTTTTGGCTACTGCCTGGACCTAGTGCCACCAGTGCACGGGCATACTTCCACGTTTCTTTTTCTGCTTTATTTTCACTTATCCTCCTTTTTATCACCATTTGTTACACATCATGTGAATAAATAGTGATCTGCCTGTTGTTCAGAAATATTGATGTGATAATTTATCTGAGTGTAATTTGATTTTCCAATTGTATATAATTTCGGTGCAGAGCAAGGGCCAGTGAGCTTATTAAAGCTTTAGATGGACAGGATTGTCCCCGTCCAATCTCTTGTTATCTATTTGCAAACAAGGTAGATATTTTATATTTATCATAACAATTTTCATTAAATTAGTAGCACAGTCAGTGTTCTGTGATGTGGAATGTCAGACAAATGTGTGAATCTAATTTTGTAATACGATTTTTTAGTGACTTTTGTTCATGCATTGTTATAGGCTTACAGCCTTTGCTTGTGGCATACAAGCACATATTATCAAGAGTGAACATTCTGAATAATGTGGGTGTAAGCATATATACTGCTCTGTTCCAAAATATAAGTTGCCTTGCCTAGTCCTCACTCTTTCATGCAATTATAAGTTGTGCTACACTTTTGAAGCACTTATCCATCTTTAGTTTGGCACAGTAAATGTTCTCTTTTAGGAGCATCTCCATTTCCCATGGCACAGTAAAAGAGAACATTTACTTATTTAAGGATCATTTCACATGGTCATTTCACAGGCTCTTATTTCTTTTGCACAAGGCTAAATATCTTGTATATTTGGTTGAAGGGAGTGGTAGCTAGCAGCGTAACTTCAGTTATTTCAAAGGGTATTCTACTATTGGGTGTACCTTCCCATTTAGTTGCCATTAGGGCCTAAAGGCTTAAACATCTTTACCTACTCTTAGGATTTCTTAGCTTTACCAATTACACTTAATAACCCTACCATTTGTTTTTTTTCTTGCATGGTGAAATTTTTCTTAATATTTGTTGACTCATATAACTAACCTAGTATGCTTGCAGATTATTTCAATTGTCAAGAGTAGAAATACAAAGGACAAAACTTTTGGGAATTTGGCCTTTGCATGTGGATATGTCATGCTCTTAGTCACAAACCAGGTTTCTTCTTGCCATCCTCAAAATACCATTTCACATTTTTCATTATGCATTATTAAGTTCTTATTAGCGATACTGTGGTGTTAGTTTAGTGCCGATCATTGTAATGTAGTCTGCTTAGATTCTTTTGACCTGAATTTTCTGAATATACATTGAAAACTGCATATTTCGTAAAGCACAAGAGTACATACTCCACTACCACAGTCAGATCACGAATAGCTTATATGCAATTGTGTTGTAATAAGATGGAACATATCAGCTGGATGAAAGTGTCTTATGTGTCCTTAAACCCAGACACCCAGTGAACATTGGAAGTGTGAAACCCAGATGATGGTCATGCACTCATGCTCTGCATCCGATTCATGAGAAATTTGAATATATTCATGGATCTTGATGTCAGTGACACCAACTGTGGTAAAATCCAGCTGTCATTGCCATGTGCAAGATGACATGACCTTTCATATTTCCTATGATCTTCCAGTCGGGACACTTGTGATCTTGCTTGAAGTCTAATTTAATTAATACTAACTTACTAAGTCATCAATCTGAAGGAATTTCTTATTTATTATTGACTTGTGATACGTGTATATTTACAAGAATGGCTTAGATTACCATCAAGACATTTCCATTCATGACCACATCTGATGTATCTGATTGGTCAGGTGCCAGACGCAATGGATTATCTTTTAGCTGAATTCAACAGAGTTTGCATATACACAGTTCCAAAGCATCTGCATGCTTTAAATGTAAGTCTGCATGGTATGAACTCTGTAATATATTTGGAATTTGTTTATTTCTGACTCTTATATGGGATGCAATGATAAAACACCCCAAGAGATTTTCAGCAATGCTCAGAATTATTTCTAATGCATTTTTAACAATTGTATGCAGCAGATTTGTGGACCAAGCTGCGTCATACTGTCGCTACTGTTTTATATAAATTTATTGATCTTTGGAATTTTTTTCTCATGATATTTGTGATTTTTTAGGCACAAGCACGAACTAGAGATTATTACAAACTGATAGGTTACGAGGAAGAAAATGAACAACTCGAGAGCACTGAAAGTTATCTAACATACGTCGTTGCATACGTCAAACTGTATGCGGCAATGATTCAGGTATGTGCACTTCTTTTCTCACAGTATTGTTGTGTGCTTGTTTTATACCTTCATTTATCTGAATTGATGGAATTTTCATAAGTTATAAGCCTCTGTTCAGTAGACTGGCCTATTGCAGTAGAACAGAAAGGTGACTCCCTAACTTTATTTACAGACGGAAATCAAAGGTGTACGTCATCCTCATGGCTTAGCTGAGGGATGGAAATGGCTCGCCATGTTCCTCAATTCTCTCCCAGCTACTACAGCCACTGCCTGTGCCCTTCACGCTTTCCTAAAGGTAGGAATCTGCTTCAAGACTGTTTGTGCGCCATGTAGTTGATCGGAGTTCTTATGCTCTTTCAGATGGCTGGTTTTGCACTTCACAAGAAATATGGATCACAGTTCATGAAGATCCTGGATGTAATATCACGGTGCTTTTTACCAGCTTTGAAAGAACAAGGCAACAAGATGCAGGCTGAGGCTGTCAACAATCTACAGAATTATCTGAACGACAAGATCTACCTGGAGGAACCAGAAGGGCAGTACCTCGTCCAGCAACTACTATCCAAGGAGTTGTTCATGTAAAGATCAAAACACCAGATTGGCATGAGCCATCATGTTTGATCGGCTAAACGGCGGTACCTCGTCCAAGCTACCACTATCGAAAGAGCGGGCTCACGTAGAGATCAAAACACCAGATCGGCATGGAGCTGTTCGTGTTTCAGAAACACAGTCGAGACTTGCAGATCATTTTTCTCCCAGATCATTTTTCTCTCTGGATGTGGCGTGCAAGGAAATCAGCACCAAATCTCACGAGCATTATTTATGGATAGTCTCCCAGATCATTTTTCTCCCCTTCTGCACGGAACCTGACGCTGTATTTGGTTATATATGTGGCAGTGTTTCCGGAAAAGAACATATAGGATACGTTGAGAGGTTTCACCATTTGTTGTACTATGGCAATGTATTCGGAAAGGAACATAGGATAGGTTGAGGTTTCGCCATTGCCCATTTGTTGTACTATATGTCTGTACTCTGTACCTTATATCGTGGCCAACTCTGGTGACCTGTATGGAGACCAAATTTTTAAGAAACGGGTTTAGTTTTTTTTTTTTGAAATTTGAAATGGGTCTAGTTAAGAGTACAGGGAATAGACCAGCCGCGCAAAAGAAAGACTCGTGCGGCCGTAGATTTACCAAGCGTCTACACACAAACGTTCTTTTTTTGATCATAAGTACACACAAACGTTCTTATGACTTCTGATGATACTGCAACTCTAGCACACCCAAATACCGGGCCACCGAGCCTACCGGCTCTCCCCACCGCAAATTTTTTCTATGCGACCCCGTCAAGTGGAGCCGAGGCGCATCGGGGGACTGGTTGGCTTCTGGAGTTCTGGTTTTTTTTTTTTTGAGACAAGGTAGGAAATTTATATTAATTAAGATTGGCAAACGTTTACATCCAAGAATACAGGAGGAGAACCAAGCCAAACATGGGGGCCAGGATCAAGAGTACAAGCATGTTTAGCAAGGTAATGAGCCTCCCTATTAGATTCCCTACCCTCATGTGCAAATCGCACATAATCAAATGATTTTGCCCTTGCATTTATATCCTGAAGTATCATCATATAGGGGCATCTAGTCTTTTCCTCAATGTTCTTGATAACATTTAGACAGTTCGAAGCTACTGTCATTTTCTTTATTCCACAGTCTTCAGCAAGGGCTAATGCCTCCACACATGCCATTGCTTCCAAGGTTTCAGGTTCAGTGATGTTCTGTATCACCAAAACACTTGCAGCAATGAAACATCCTTGATCATCTCGACAAATGACTCCAACAGTTCCTTTGTTCATACCTCGAGAAAAAGCAGCATCTGTATTTATTTTGCATCGCCCGTTTTCGGGTGGTATCCAGTGCCTAGCCTTCAACTTTGGTTGGTGCCTACATTTCCAATTCATTTGAAAACTCTCAATAGTCTTCAATTCATCAATTAGTCTATTGACCATTACCATTATGGATGATGGATTTTGAAATATACCATCAAATATTGCTTTTCTTCTTGCCTGCCAAATAGCCCAACAGGTAATGAGAATGCCTATCCCATCAGTTTTCGGGACATTGCTACACATAAAGAAAACCCAATGCTTTGGATCAGAAATACGTAGATTAGCAATTAGATCTATTATATCGTCATCTAGCTGAGCCCAAGTACACCTA
>Ga0182004_10001728_pt1 | contig 16391 bp, 11 predicted proteins | sample Sormic07211540_1_FD_120479 | JGI IMG/M metagenome (GOLD analysis project Ga0182004, IMG submission 120479) | Endophyte microbial communities from Sorghum bicolor roots, Mead, Nebraska, USA - 072115-40_1 MetaG | ecosystem: Host-associated > Plants > Roots > Unclassified | place: USA: Nebraska...
GCCGCCGTCTGCGCACGGATGCTCCGCCCCGCCGAAGCTCCGCCCGGATGCTCTCCAGCCCCACCGGCGCCGCCGCCGCCGCCTAGGTTCCGCCTACCCCCATAGGCGAGGCGGGGAGCCTCCGATTCGCGACTAGTCGCGCCTAGTCGCCGCCTAATCGCCGCCTAGCTGAACATTGCTAAATACAGAACTGATTGGTTAAATTTATCGTAGATATGTCCTCTGTCATGTGTAATGAAAAAAATCCATGATTTCAACATGTGTTGTGAATCAAGGTTTTCATAAAATTACCGCCACTTTTAACTGAACAGAACATTTTGAAGAAAATAATAGAACCAAGTTCCAACTGATACATGAATTAAGATATTACTTAGCTACTCACCAAAGCAAAGAAATTGATCACAATAAAATCCCCACTAATGCTTGGGTCGTTTCCAAAAACTTCTTCCACAGAAGACAAGCATTCTTTCCTCTGCTCCATCTGAATGGACCTTTTCCGCATTGAAAAGGACTCATGCTCATGATTTGATTGAACAGAATCACCTAAGAAACATGGTTGCATGAATAATTGCTTTTTTTTTCAGGAAATAACTGGACCACATGTGACTCGATTAGCCTCCTGGTAGTGGCACTTACTTGAGATATTCTCTACCTGTTCGGCGGCGAGGACAGGCGGGCTTGACACAGGCATGTATCTAACATTGCTGGCCGCTAGATGTGCTGACAAACTCTGCACCAAGTTCATTACATTATGGCACATGAAGTAAACCGGAGTATGAAAACACTGTTCCCTTTTAGCAAGCCTTCTTACCTGGTGCGCTGAATGAGTGATGAACACCACAGCATACTCGTGCTGGTCACGCGCGAAAGCTGCAGCGAGCGCCTACAGAACGAATACGGATGGAATCAAATTGAAAGCACAGGCCTCCAAACTAAATCGAGTCCATTAGTTTTAATCCCGAAAATCCTGACGGCTCAGTAACAGGTGGAGCAAGAGGGGGAGGTGAAGGAAGAGAAGCATACTGCAATGGGGAAGACGTCTCCTTGAGTGCCAAAGGCCATGAAGACGGCGCGAGGACGGCGGCCGCCGCCGGCGCGGCCTGCCATCGTCGCCTCGCGAATTTAGGGGTCTCGTGCGTGCCTCGCCGGCGGTCTGACGCGGATAGGCCGTAAGGCGGGCGCTGTTTGTGGGCTACTGATGGGCCGATTCACTTTTCAGCCGAATTTGATTTTTTTCCATTAAATAAAAAACCCAACCAAAAGCCTGAATTGGCCTTTTGCTCGAGAAAAAAAGGAGCCGTGTGCAAAACTGCAAATGCCTGACTAAAACATAGAAGGTGAAAAAATGCAAGGGGTCATCACGTGAGAGGATCAAACATATGCCCGTAGCAATAGACGTGCATTATTCTATTTTTCTTAGGCCAGTCTTAAGTGGAAGTTTTATCTGAGTTTTATTCACATTAAATAGGTTGCCACATAGGCATTTTAGATGACATGGCAGCATATTTAAGAAGTTAAGCCAGTCTCAATGCATAATTTCATGGCACACTTACCAAAACTAAACTTGGTAACCGAGCCATATGAGTTTCATGGGGATGAAACTCCTCTCTCATCTGATGAAACTCCTTCATTTAATGATACTGCCAAGTCAGCAATTTTGCTTATGTGGCACCCTATTTAATGTGCATGACACTCTCATGAAACATGCATTGAGACTGGCCTTAGAGAAGAAATGGGTTTCATCTAGATGAAACTCTCTTGGCACGATTACCAACTCTCTATGAGTTTTGAAATTAAATACCTATGACACCATGGAATGAAACTCTCCATTGATAGTGGGTGTTTCATTCAAGTTTCATTTCATTTCACATGACATGGCAACATTGGAAACAACGTTATAAAACTCATCACTGAGACAGACCTAGGCGCGCATCTCCCACCTCTTACACTCCCTTCTCTCGCAACTATGAGAGATTTTGGTAACATGAGAAGCTCAAAGCAAATAAGTATCATATTAATCAGAAAGAAATAAAAACATAAGCGTATATGTTGATAGATTGCTTATTGTTGCCTTGATACAACAATTTAAAAAGAAACAAAATACCCATGTGTACATTGTTCTATTTCCCACTCACACCATTATTTATTTATTTTCTCAAATACGTACAAGTGTGTGTATCACTGTATTAGAAGACGAAGAATGTTTATGTACAAGAAGCCGTTGTCGGCGACAAGAACCAAACTAGGATATTACATTCAAAAAAGACAAATGAAATCACACTTCTCAAGCATTTGTGTGTTCTACATCGTTTCACTCCCCATGTATGTAAACTTGGTGAAATTATAAAGTATATTAAAGAATACTTAATAATATATAACGATTATTCTTACAGATTTTTTGTATATCGAAGATAAAAACGAGTATGATGGCAAAAGTGTACTCCATCAGTTTTAAATTATAAAATGTTTTGGCTTTTGTAAATACATAATTTTTGCTATGCACTTAGATAAAACATTTTGTCTAATATATATATAGTAAAATCAACTTATCTAGAAAAAAACTAAAATGTCTTATATTTTGGAATGATGAGAGTAAAATAACCCATACAAAAAATATGTTGTATCTCTATAGAGTCGAGTATGATATGGCAGTTGTCAGTCCACAAAACATAAACTAAACACTCCTTATATATCAAATCAAGCGGCCAGAAAGGGAAAATTAAACAACATCGCGCATCGCTAAAATCCCACAGATTCGATCCCCCGTGGATCAGAAATCCTAACAAAATGGGATGGAGAAGCATTTCTACTACCCGGCGCGCAGCGCGTGCACACCACACAGAGTACTACACGGGACGCGGCGTGGGCACGTCCATTTCGTCTGCTGGATGCCAGCTCTTCTAGGAATCGAAGGGACTCCTCCTTGCCCCGCCAATTGGCGTCCTTCCCTCCCTCCCTCTCCGCCATTGCCAAGAAACAAGACGTCTCGCGACATTTTTGTTGCCCTTGCTGGCTGCTGCATTTGGTGGTGGCTCGCACACGGCCAGCTGCGCGATCATCGTCGTCTTGCTCGCGCTGTGGCTCCGGCTCCGGCTGTCCGGCAAGATGAACGACCTCTTCACGTCGGCGTCGTTCAAGAAGTACGCGGACCTGAAGCATCAGGTGGTGATGGACGACCTGGAGTCCGGCGTCGGCGGCGGCGAGGCGGAGGGCCCCTGCCTGGACCGGTTCTTCGAGGACGTGGAGGGCGTGAAGGAGGACCTGCGCGGGCTGGAGTCGCTGCACCGGCGGCTGCAGTCGGCGCACGAGGAGAGCAAGACCGCGCACGACGCCCGCGCCGTCAAGGCCCTCCGCGCCCGCATGGACGCCGACGTCGACCAGGTGCTCCGCCGCGCCAAGGCCGTGAAGACCAAGCTGGAGGCGCTCGACCGCGCCAACGCCGCCAGCCGCAGGCTCCCCGGCTGCGGTCCGGGCTCCTCCGCCGACCGCACCCGCACCTCCGTCGTCACCGGCCTCGGCAAGAAGCTCAAGGACCTCATGGACGACTTCCAGGTCGGTACCTGTACGGTACCTGTACCTGGCTCGCTCGATCTTCCATTTATTTGGATCTCTGATCGAAACCTGAACGCAGGGCCTGCGGACGCGGATGGCGGCGGAGTACAAGGAGACGGTGGCGCGGCGGTACTACACGGTGACGGGGGAGGAGGCGGCGGAGGGGACGGTGGAGGCGCTGATCGCGTCGGGGCAGAGCGAGACGTTCCTGCAGAAGGCGATCCAGGAGCAGGCGGCGGCGGCGGGGCGCGCGCAGGTGGTGGACACGGTGTCGGAGATCCAGGAGCGGCGCGACGCGGTGGTGGAGGTGGAGCGCAGCCTCAGGGAGCTCCACCAGGTGTTCCTGGACATGGCGGCGCTGGTGGAGGCGCAGGGACACCAGCTGAACGACATCGAGAGCCACGTGGCGCGCGCCAGCTCCTTCGTGCTCCGCGGCGCCGTCGAGCTCGAGGCCGCCAGGGAGTACCAGAGGAGTGGCCGAAAGTGGGCGTGCGTCGCCCTCGTCGCTGCCGCGTTGCTCGCCGCTGTCGTCGTTCTACCCGTCCTCGTCAACCTCCACCTCCTCAGCCTGAGACGGTAGGTAGATCGTTCATCGTCGGCGGCGGCGTTTCGCGGGACGTCCGCCGGACTCCGCCGTCGATCGATGCATGCATTTCTTCGTCTTGTGCTACCTTAGAATTGAACTTGGATTGCGGTGGAGATTGCGGATCGTTTCGTAGCTAGAGAAACAGTGTTGTACGTGTTGGGTACATTGGAATTGTTGTTTGTTCATTATTCGTTTGAGCCGGCATATATAGTGGTTACCGACGTGGCAACAAAACGATGCCTGAAGCTGAAACGAAAGACACGCCTTTCTCAAAGATACATGAGACTCTTGTCAACACCAGTGCAGCGAGAATCACCCAATAAGTTCACAAAAAAAAAAAGATACATGAGACTCCGTCTTGTTTGACCTCAATGTCCGCACGTCTTCTACGTACTGTACTACTAGTAGCGTGATATATAATGTTGTAATATAACGGCGAGGAATGTTCGTGGCCTGCCGAGAGTGCGGTCTGCGGTGGCAGCAGATGCTGCAGCCTGTGGCGAGGTAAGGACATGTTTGCCGCTACTACTTGTATGTTGAGAATTTGATAGGAAGGGATGGGATTTTTGGGTCTATTTATTTAAACTTATCTACTGAATCTCTAAGATATTTAGTAGTTTTTTTTCACAACAAATTAGTGAATAGTATTTTCAAAACAGGTTCTTTGGTGGCGGCCGTAACTGTACAACGAGATCTTAGAGCTCAGATGCTTTTGGCATTGGTGTGATGCTAGATAGATGATGTAGTCGGCAGCAAATTTGGACGGCGTGGTAAAGTAAACAAGCACGTTCGTCTTCCGTGGAACGGAAAGGGAGAAAGATAAACGCCTTTTGTAAAACAAAGACAGGCCATGTTGAATACCGAAAATAAAATTTTATTATCTGCACTTTCCATCTAAGCACCAGTGGTCTAGTGGTAGAATAGTACCCTGCCACGGTACAGACCCGGGTTCGATTCCCGGCTGGTGCATTTTTGGTGCTTCTATTTTCGCTAGATTTTTGGACTACAAGAACCTGAGCTCATGCTTTCGTCCTTGGAGTAGCTAGAAATTTCGTTATTCTCGTAACAAAGAAAAGATTCTTGCTTTTTCCAGAGCTTCAGTAAAGTGCATATTTTGTATACACATGTATAAACCTGAGTTTGCAACATAGATAAAAAAGAAGAGCTTATAAAAATCATTAGTCTTCAGGATTAGTTGACGGTGTGGTATAGAAATTAAGCATAGCTATGTAACTATAAGGACAAATTAGTAAAACAAAAAAAAAGGTGTAACGGTAAATGGTGCTAATAACATGCTACAGAATTTTTCGTGGCTAGGTCTCGGTTTTTTAACCTAAGATCCGTTTGCACACACGTGTTTTACTCGGTTAGGTAATAATCCGATTACATATAAGCATATTCCAAACAAGGTCTGAATTTAAGTTTTTCTTTTTCAAGACCCAATTACATACACAAACGTTCACATATATGAGCATACATTCACCTCTACGAACACACGCATGCACACCTTACCCTGAGGAGCACCTCCGGAGAATTAAATCGGACTGATAAATCTTAAGATTGACGAAGTCACCACAAACGCATCGCTGTCGACGGGCACATCTTCTACCACTGAAAGCATAGCGCCGTTAAATCATGAAATAAATCTAAAAAAATATGAGCACCCGTGTTAAGTCAAGGATTTGAACCTAGTAGGTATAGATTCCACCACAAGAAATCTAACCAGCTGGTCTATGATCAGTTCGTTGATTATGTAATTTTAGAGCATTGCGCAAATACATATTATTGCTTAAAACAATGATGCTTAAATTTTAGAGCAACTCCAGCAGGGCCCCTACTTAAGCCCCTATAGCTAAATATGGGTGCCCAGGCAAAAAACACCACTCCAGCAGAGCCCCTAATTTGGGGTGGGCAGCCAAATCTTCCCTGCAGACCTCATTCCTGTTGGCCAACAGTCCAACCCCCATCCTGCGTGGTGTGGCAATTATCTCCTCACACCGAACAAACGCAGCTTCCTCATCTCCCTCCAGCGCTAATTTTCACTACCACGCTCCCTCCCTCCACCTCCAACCTCCACCGTTGGGCTTCGCCGCCATCCCTTCCGGTGAGAATGACCTCTCCTCGATGAGCGGGAGCAGCCCCAGCCATGGTTATCGTGAGCGTCGAGCCTCCCCTTCTTGTGGCAATGTGGTAGCAAAATATATGACCCAATGACGAGTGGGTCCCACATGTCATTGTCTGCCAGTTTGGATTTGGAGGCCTTCACTTAGGTGGTACTGTTGGAGTGGAAGCAAAAATTTTAAGCACCCAAAAATAGGGGGAGCACACAAATGAAAAGTAGAGCCCTGTTTCGGGCTACTGCTGGAGTTGCTCTTATATAAAAAAAGGTTACACCATTTTATTTGCTAGCTTCGAATAAAAAACATACCGATCCATGTTTGGTTCCTGGTCACGCCAAGCCCGTCCCTTTCGCAATCGACTCTTTCCGTGGGGCCGCTAATCCGTTACGGTTCCGGGTGCCACGTCGTCACCAAGTTCTAATCAGAGCGCATCCTGCGCACATATATAGATGGATGGAATCCAACTCTTTTTTTTGGTCTGAGAGATCTACAAAAAATCGAGTTGAAGAAGACAAGGAAATCAATCGATCGATCCACCACCTGACCACCATGCCGGAATACCAAGTGGCGCCGACGCCGGCGCCGCCACGACCGTCCAAAAGGTCTCGGCACTTTCAAGAGGCGCGGGCGCCGGTGGTGCCACCGCCGTTTCTACCCAACGAAGTGATCCTCGAACAGATTCTGACGCGCGTCCCGGCAGCTGACACCATTCGCTTCCGGGCGGTCTGCCGAGAGTGGCGCGCCGCGCTCACCTCCGACCACTTCGTCCGGGCGCACCAAGCCGTCGTCAGAGCCGCCGCCCAGCCGCCGTCGCCGGAGATCGTTTTCTTCGCGCCCACCGCCGCAGGCTCCACCACCACGTCCTTCTACTCCTCGAGGCTGCTGCTTACTACGTCATCCGCACAGCAGAACGGCGGCTCGTCGTCGTCGGCCCGCGAGCTCGTCACCGTGCGCGACATGCCCGCCGACGATCTCGTCATCTCCGGCACCAAGCCCTGCCGCGGGCTCACCCTCCTCTTCCAGCCCAGCGTGTCCGCGTACCACGTCTGCAACCTCTCCACCGGAGAGCACGTCTCCCTGCCCCCTTGCCCATGGGCTAGGAGAGTGATCGCCGACGGTCCCTACGTGCTGTCGAGCACCGGGCTCGGCTTCGACCGGGCGGCCAACGAGCACAAGGTGGTCAGGCTCTTCGAGGACTGGAATAAGCAGCCGCACTGCGAGGTGTACGGCCTGAGGTCCGGCGGATGGTGGCGCCCCTGCGCCGGCGACGTGCCGCCGCACGCGCCCAGGGGTCTCTGCAGCCGTCCCCCGGTGTTTGTGGACGGCTACTTCTACTGGCACATGAACACCGAGATGAACTTCTATGGCTGGGAAGCCAGGTCCTTGGCAACGCCGGAGCCCATCCTGTCGCTCGCCGTCGACACCGAGCAGTTCCGGTGGGTACACCCGCCGGAGGAACGGGCGCGCTACGCCTTCCATCTCGCCGACCTCGACGGCTTTCTGTGCCGACCTCGAGGAGGCTCGACGACGACGACGACGACGACGGCGACGTCGCCGTGGACGTTGCGCTGCCGCATCAGCTTGGCGAGCGTGGTGCCTCGGCCGATGGGGGACGCCCTGCGCGCTGGGTTCCGTGTGCTCCCGCTCGGCTCCTCCTCGCCTGGAGGAGAGATCCTTCTCGCCACGAGCCGGCACGAGGTGTACGCCTACGACCCTGAGAGCAACCGTGCTCGCAGGGCGTTCTCCGCGCACGAGTTCGTAGACACCCTGACGCGCGAGTCGGAGCTTCTCCTCAACATCGCCGTACATGAGGAATGGGCCACCCCGGTGTGCCGGCGTCCTGGGGACGACGGTGATGATGTGGGCAAGCTGAAGATGAAGCCTGGCAACCGGACTGTTGCCAGGCAAGGAGGACGAGGACCTACGGACCGGCGCAGAGACGATGTCATTGCTATGGCCGTGCGGATGTTCTGCCTTCATCAGCGTCACAAGAATGGCCTAATACGGCCTAACATCTAGCGCCACTCTCTCGGCAGACCGCACGGAGACGGAAGTGAACGGTGGCATCGGCTGGGACACGGGTCAGAATCTGTTCGAGGATCACTTTCGTTGGGTAGAAACGGTGGCACCACCGGCGGCGCCTCTTGAACGTGCCGAGATATTTCGGACGGTCGTGGCGGCGCCGGCGGCGCTCCGGAATATGAGGAAAAAAACACTAAACAAGCCCTAAATAAAATGGCCTCACACTTTTCTTTACGCATCATTGTCAGGACAAGTAAGCAATGCAACCTGATGAATTGCTTTAAACAAAATGGCCTGATACTTCGGTGATTACTGGGCCTCGCGCGCTAAGCCTACGACTCCGCCGACTCAGCACACGCTTCTACGGCCCGGAACGGGTGGCCCATTAGCCAACTGGTGCTAATTCTGTAGTGCTGTGTACTCGGAAAGGGGAGGATAGAACTCTCTGTAGAGAACGGCGACTGGCCTCACCTCGCCTCGCCGTGCGCCGCCACCCCGCCCCCATCCTCCGTTCCTCTGTGCGCCGTGCCTCCTCCTCTGCACCAGCACCCGGTCGCCAGCCGTGCCCCGCTTCCCGCTCAGCCACGCCCACCGTTAAAGGGATTCAGCCGCGGGCCGACGGCAGCCGACGGAGGCGCTGGGCGCAGAGCACCACCAGGCGGCCTGCCGGCGAACGTCGATTCACCGACGCGCGTCGGTAGATCGGTCTTTCACCTCTGGAAAGCCAGAGAGGTGTGATATGGTTAATTATTTGCCAAATGCAGCGCATGAGTTTGCAAATGACTTTTTGTGAGTTTTTCTTCTCAATGGAACACGGGTAAAGCCTTGATCGTGGAAAAAAAGTTTGAAAATGCCTTTTGCCCAGAGGCGGATCTGCGGCCCAGGCCCTAGTCTTTGGCCCAATAACTCTCCACACCCTTATGTAATTTTTAGCGGTTTGGCCTTGTTTAGATGTGAAATTTTTTGGATTTTACTATTGTAGCATTTTCGTTTGTTTGTGGCAAATATTATCTAATCATAGATTAACTAGAATTAAAAGATTCATCTCGTGATTTACATGTAAACTGTACAATTAGTTTTTATTTTCATCTATATTTAATGTTTAATGTATGTGTCGTAAAATTCGATGTAACAAGAAAGCTTGAAAACTTTTTTATTTTTGGGTGAACTAAACAAGGCCGAAATAATGAAGGCCCAACACCAAAATCTAGCGTCCACAGGCCTCAGCTCAACCTGACCTTCTCCTGCTGCTGACGGACGCCGCACGCGAGGAGCGTTGCAGCCTGCAGGCGCCACCCCGCCGGCCGCTGCTACGCCGCACGCTACCGCCGCTGACCAGCCGCTAGCTGAGCAGCCTCCCAACCCGCCGCAGCGCCGGCCACCGGCCTCCGTGGATCCCTTCGCGAGTCCGTGTCCGTGGCTCCCGCAGGCACCGCGCCGGCCGACCTCCGCGGCTTCGTGCAGGCGCGTTCAAGTCGCAGGCCGCCGGTCACCGTCCCCCGCTCTCGGACTCCCAGGCTCCGGCCTCCAAGCCTCTGGCCCCCGGCCGTGACCCATCCGCCCCCTTGTGAGCATATTTTCGTTTCTTTTTCAATTTCTCTACTCAATTTCCATTCAGATTCAATATTTCGATTGCATTGAAAAATTAGAAGTGAAATTAGAGATATGGATGATGGATTTACAGAATCAGTGAATCCTCGGAAGATTGGAAATGTATGTTTAATAATTAATCTTTCTTATGACCTTTTCATTTTTATTTTCATCTTATCCATATAAAGAACTTTACGAGGACATGAAAGATGCAAATGCACCACCTCACTAGATACTAGGTATTTATTTTCATCTCATTATATCTATCGTACAACATTTTGTAACTTCTTAAAGGCCCTAGTCTCGAGTAAAACCTGGATCCACCACTGGAATGCAGCGCATGAGTTTGCAAATGCCTTTTGCCTAACAGTCAATAGATGCCCTGTTTATTTTTTGTCATTGTTTATATTAATATAGATTTAGATATAGATAGTTAGTTATTTTAGTTCATTACCTGCTGTTTAATACAAATAATGCCGAGTATATTATTCTTTGCTTGGTGTTGGGTGTCATTAAACTTGGTGTTATGAGGTGTGGTAGCCTTTTGGTACTGTAAACGATGGTAGAGTGGCATCTTATGATTGATGTTTTTTGGTTAATTCGGAGCACTTGGTTAGTAGGATGGAAAAGAAAACAATGGTAGCTGACATGATTCTGGGCCTTATATTTGCACTAGATACAATTGCACGCTTTTGGCTCTACTCTTTTTTTTTTTCTGAACTGCATCTGCAAGGCATTGATTTCGTAATATCTTGGAATTATACAATGGTAGCTGAAATCATTGTCATGCTATCTGACCTTGTTCTAGAAGTGAGATCAACGTTTTTAATTATTTGCTAGTATTTATTAGTACACTAGATTGGGTACAATAGATCACTGGCTTTTCTGGAAGAACACTCTCAAACAGTGAGATATATGATTCCATTTTTATACCTTTTTGAAAGGTGCATGTCAACTACAACAAAGTTGATGGTGCTAGGCTGCTAGCTCTATGTTCCTTGTACTCTTTTACTTCAGTAGTGGTTTTGTCTTCTTCATGATACCAATAGTGCCCTGAACTAATAAACTGTTTTTAAAATCTAGTATACATGGAATTGCATTGCTTGGATTTTTACAGAAAAGAAGTTATCCTTGTTGGTTAGGCCTCAATTTTTACATAAATGAAATGGTTCTTATTGCATTGTTACGAGATTATGCTTATTCTGTGTACAAATTTGCTGTGTAAAGAGGAGCCATGTTTTTTTTTTGTGTGGAGAGAACCAAACTCCATGTAGAGAAAAGGTTTACTCTTTAGAGAAAGAATAAATTTACTTGTGGAAGCAGAGAGATGTCATGCTTGTTTGCATAGAGATAGCTGTCTTTGGAGATATGTTTTTAATCATCCAAACAGCATTTGAAATTGTTTCTTAGAAAACTATTCCATGTGCACCCAAACAAGAAAATTGAATTGAACTACCAGGTATTTCATTTCTTTTTAAATCTAATTCCTAGAATATGATTCCTGGAATGAGTTTCAGTTCTAGTTATCCAAACAGGCTGAAGCATCGGACTCGCTACTCACGAGGATGAACGGTGTCAAGAGGTTTGGCGGTGGCCGGGTGCCCACGGGGACTCCATCCCTTGCATGGTCTTCTGTCGTCATGGTCGCCTCCCTCCTCACTGGTGCCTCCATCGTCCACAATATCTACAAGCCTGACATGGTTCGTCTGTACAACCCTTCCACCCCCGCCACTGTGCACACCACCTGTTCGGCCCAATCCCTACACGAGATCCTGCTCATTCTTTCCTCTTTTTTTTTTTTCACTTCCCGCTCCTGCAGACCATTCCACCTGTGGAGATTGCCAGCGGAGGCAAGGACCAGGAGAGCTGAGTTGCGAATGGCTGGACACTACATGCAAGAGAGGCTGGGCATGAAGAAGTGAAGAACCGGCTGTCAACACTTTTGATATTTTTCTTGTTCAACACAAGCAACGTTTTGTTCTCTGAGGCGACATAGTATTTGCTACCTTAAGGCTCCTGGTCGCGCATAACCATGGCCCATGGGGTTATTCAGTTTCTTGTGTTCACAGGTTTATTCACAACCATGCCAATGTCAGCAACAGACAAGTATATGTATATGTATTTTCTTCCACACTTTTTTTTTGGTCTGCGATGATGATAGTCATGGTCTCCTAATTGTGGGAGCATCGGCGGCTAGTTACGCAGTTGGGATTATAACAATAATGCCATTCAGTTTCGTTCCATCATTTGTTCGTTCAGTGCTTCAATTGGAGGTTAATTAACGAGGCACGCAAAGAAACCTGCTTATTAATTATTGAGTTGTATCATTGTATGTACTGGGCTACTGGCCAATTAATAAGATCTTGATCGAGCTTAACTTGAGGGAGACAAGCGGCAATACAATTCACTTGTACCGTCACAGGCTCACAGCATATCAAAGCCAAGAATGAACAACTGCACTACCACTACCATGCCTAACGCTATACAACTGATACAAGGCCTTCTTTAGTTTCGAAAAAATTTTGGATTTCGGCACTGTAGCATTTTCGTTTTTATTTGACAAATATTATTCAATCATGGACTAACTAGGCTTAAAAGATTCATCTCGTGATTTACAGGCAAACTGTGCAATTAGTTTTTATTTTCATCTATATCTAATGTTTCATGTATGTGCTCCAAGGTTTGATGTGACGGAGAATCTTGAAAAGATTTTGGTTTTCGGGGTGAACTAAGCCTTGTTTAGTTCCGAAAAGTGAAAAGTTTTCGGTACTGTAGCGCTTTCGTTTGTTTGTGACAAATATTATCCAATCATGGACTAACTAGGATTAAAAGATTCGTCTCGTGATTTACAGATAAACTGTGTAATTAGTTTTTGTTTTCATTTATATTTAATATTTCATGCCTGTGGCACAAAATTCGATGTGACGGAGAATCTTGAAAACTTTTTGATTTTCAGGGTGAACTAAACAAGGCCTAAACAAGGCCCAAGTGTCTCACTAATGACTAGTCGCTACACTGAAATTGACTGAGTTCATGGCACCGCCCAAATTCAGAGCGCGCCCCTGTCTGTCGATCACTTGAGACCATGTGTCTATGGCGCCGGTGGAGCAGTGATGGTCGGAGTCGGAGCGTTTAGGCGAAAAAGAGCTGGTTTCATTCCACGCCGGCGAGCCCCGCCGTCGTCCCACGGCGCTTGCCTTGCGTACCGCGCGGAGAAGGACCGCGACAGGTTCTCGGGCTCCGCCGCCGCGCCGCCATCGTCGAAGTTCTGCGCGTACTCCTCGTGCCCGTACTGCTGCTGCTCCTTCACCGACGACCCGCTCCTGCTCATGACGGCCGCCTTCCTCCTGCTGCCCCTCGCGATCCACGCCCGCAGCGCGCGGACCACGCCGCCTGCTCCTGGCCGGGCCGCGCGCCCGCGGAGCTCGCCGTCGCTGTCGTTGTCGCCGTCGCTGCTCATGTGGCCGCCTCCGGAGCCGCATGACGCGAAGGTGGCCGCGAAGGCGGCCGGCATGGACATCTGCCTCTGGAGCTCGTGTGCCGCGACGGGCATGTACGGGCTTGTGCCGCCACGGCGTCGGCGGGACGCTTCCGGGGTGGTGGCCATCATCAGCGCAGCAGGTCTAGCACGGCGGCGGCGAGGTGGCAGTGTTGATTAATTGGTTCCAGGCTTCCAGGGAGTTCCACGCTGCTATGTGGATGTTGATGTGACTGTGGCGCGTATGTCCACAAATAAATAGCTTCCGGAGATTTTTTTTTAAAAAAAAAAAATTAGCTAGAAATATATCGAGTAATATTAATATTTGTATCTACAAATAAATATATTATAAAAACATATTTTATGCTTAATTTTATAATTACATATATTACATATGATAAATATTAATATATTTATATATATATATATATATTTGATCAAATATAAAAAATAGTTTATCAGAAACGAGACATGTATCCGGACAGAGTAAACTTTGACATTTTGATTTTTGATGAAAGCAGGATAATTCGTCGGTGGACAAGTCGACACCCAGCACAGTCAAAAGGGGCTGCTCGGGCCTACGTAGCTGCGTCAAGCTCGGCCCGCGCAGGAACCGCCACAGAGACAGCCCAGGTCCATCCATCGATCACGCGGCAGGTCAGACGTTTGCTCCCGCTGGGCCTTATGGATGCGCTCTAGTTCCTGCTCCGTATCGCACCGCACGGGCAGGCACGGCCGCACCCGCACGCCTCCGCTTTCGCAGCAACACCCCCGCCACCGCCACCGCCAGGCGCCAGCCAGCCGTCCTCGCTTTCGTCATTCGCGTCCAGAAGCGTTTCCGGTTCCGGCGCACTCAACATTCCATTCCGATCCACGCGGTCCTTCTCTGCCGCCCTTCCGTCCAGGTTCCAGCTTCCAAGACTCTTCCCAGTCCAGTCGTCCCAGCCGCAGAAAAGCCAAACCCACCCACACTTTTGGCCTCACCCCCGACCGATCAAACGAGGCGGCTCGCTCGCTACCGACCCGTCGCCGTCGGCCGGACTTACTTGAGCAAGTCTTCCTTCTCCATTCCATCGCCCGCCCCTTCCATGCACTTCACAAACGCACGCGTGTATATATATATACACCCCGCACCATGCCACCATGGCTGCAGCAAGCTCTCCCAGCAAGCACCACAATCACCATAGCAGTATTTCCTTCTCCGCCCTCCGTGTTGCTCCTTACGTCCGCTACAGGCTCGGTTTTGATCCTTGGCTCGGCGTCAGAAGCATGGCAGCAGCTGGCAATAAGTCATCGGCCACGGCCACCATGGAGGAGACGGCGGCGGCGGCGGGCGCCGCCGCGCGTGGTGGTCGGCGCGGGATTGACCGGCAGGCCGTCGATAGGGGCATCGCCTACCTGCTCATGGTGGCCGCCCTCGTCGCCACGTACGCGCTTCACTAGAGCTCCGCTCCACGGCGGCAGAGAGCTCCCGCAGGAAAGGAGAGAAGGCTTTTCGTGAGCTTTGCTTCCCCTTCCCGGCCGGCGCGGCGGCCTCAGCCTGAGAGTTCCCCTGCACCAAACTTCATTCATTTGTTTTCCACTCTTGTATGGAGATGGAGACGCCTGTGTACGTACTGTGGTTTAGTCTGTACCATTAAAAAAATTGTTTTGTATATGCTCTTTCTGTGATTAATCTGTAAAAATTGTTCGTTTGTTGCCAAAACATTCACTATTACCATGGTTTGGTCTTCTGTCTATCTTTATTATGTTGTGCATGGGTTCGACACCGAGAGTTTGCAGCGTGACCAAATTTGTCATCACCGTGTATTTTAGCTCTATATATAGCACAGTTCCGACGTTTATTTTCAATACGCATGTGAACTAGGATCTTCAAAGGTGTAACCTGTACATTAATGTATCTTATAAATCCTTCAATTAGAGATATAATAAGGACATTAGGATATCCATATGGTCCTCGTCTCCTTAATTTGATTTTATTTATTTATTTATCACATATTGATGTACAATAAATGAGTTGTACACTATGAAAAGAAAGATACAAAAGGTCAATTTTAATGTATGTTTTATGAGAATATCATGCATATTAAATAGGGTGCCACATAAGTAAAATTACAGACTTAACAGGGTCATTAAATGAAGAAGTTTCATCCTATGAGAGAGGAATTTCATCCCCGTAAAACTCAAGTGGCTAGTCTTAGTAATTGTGTCATAAAACTATACATTAAGGGAGTGTTTGGCTAAAAACGTGGAGCGGAGCTAAAAAAAACATGGAGCAAAGCAGTCCGAAACACCCTCTAAGACTGACCTAACAAGTCTAATAATGAGGGAGCACAATTTTAGCCGTCGTTCCCAGCTAGTCGCTCATTAACAACATAGGCCCTCGACTTCCAAGTCAACGCAAAAAAGGCAAAATCTACATCGAGAGCTGACCAACTTGGAAGGGGATACACACGAGCAACAACAAAAGCTGACCAACAAGGGAACTATAATCACAACGAGACCATTACCCCACCCATGGGCTAGAGCTACATCAAGCACTCTCAGTACGTTAATATGCCTCCCGAATCAACACAAAAAAGGCCACATCATCACACTTTTGGAGCCTTGCGCCTTCAGTGACCCATATATTGCGGCAAGATACCTTTGAGATCCTAAGTTCATAGAGGCATGGTTGATGGACCCAATATCGGTGTCCATGGCCTAACCACCATATGTGCTAATAGCCACAGTTGTGGTTGTTGGATCTCTACCACCAAGCCGTACTCAAGGTGTTGATACAAAAGCTAGATCTGCAAACACAAAGGGCTAATATCCGATTTTAAACGTTAAGGCGTGCCAGCCGATTTGACCTTACTATCGGCAAAGGTGATAACTCGAATACTTTGGTCCTGACAACAGCGATGCGCCCGGATGCCACGACCAAGAGGTATTCACGCGGAACTTGAGAATACGCCGAGCTTAAGTCGACGAATTCCTAAGAACTCGTAATGAAAAAGGAAAATATGACGAAGTCGTCGAAAAAGTAGATGCTGGAATATGA
>Ga0182004_10001729_pt1 | contig 16389 bp, 10 predicted proteins | sample Sormic07211540_1_FD_120479 | JGI IMG/M metagenome (GOLD analysis project Ga0182004, IMG submission 120479) | Endophyte microbial communities from Sorghum bicolor roots, Mead, Nebraska, USA - 072115-40_1 MetaG | ecosystem: Host-associated > Plants > Roots > Unclassified | place: USA: Nebraska...
CCAAATATTTTCTCAAATTTCTTAAGATTCTCAAATGCTTCTTAGGCAACATCTATCATATTCAAATAAATACTTTAAATTAGAAATTCATAACCCTAAAATAAGAAAAGAATTGAGAAAAAAATCTAATAAGACTGTTGACTGTTGTGTGCTACTTACGGACGGTTGCTGAGTTGCTGACTTGCTGCACGTCGGCGACACGGTGATCGGCGACTTGGAGTTTGGACTTTGGCGATGGAGTCTGAACTTCTGGTGTGCAGCAGGCGGCGGCGACAGAAACTGAAGGTGAAGCGATCCCGATCTGCCGATCAGGAGATCTGAGCAGGAGAAGGTTACGTACATGTACATGGGCTGCCAGGCTGGTTTAGATGGGCCATGCTAATGTTATTTGCTAAATAAAAAATTATATCTACTAATTAACTATATCTTGCTGGGCCCCCATCTCCATGGGCCTCCGGCCGTCGCACTGCCTGCCCACCCCCTAGAGCCGGCTCTGAAGCTCATACAAGTTAGGATGGTGCACGCCCTGCCAAAATATGTTTTTAGCTAGAAGAACTGATGCTCCACTCATGAAATGAAATAGCATCCGGCCGGAGACACCCTGCCGAGTAGCTCAACAAATGGTCCCTGAAGTGTATCTGTATATGGCTCCTCAGAAACATCATGAAATGGTCCTGCTCGTGCAATCGCAAACGACAAGACGCAATGAGAGTGAGCATGTGCATGTGGTACATATATAATAACCTGCTCCCTGAGAACGGATACGGTGTGCATGCACGTCAATTTGAAACAAAATGGACACGTTTCGGTTAGCGTTCTGCCTGATTCGCCTCAATGATTCCCGAGGGGAGGACGGAATCTGGCTCCCCAAAGCAGGCAAACCCATGAACCTTGGACAAATCAAATGTACGGTGGTGTGGCGGAGCAGAGGTGGCCGTCATCGTCAGTGACGGGGACTTGCTAGCTGTTGAGCGAGGTAGATGTGCACATGTGCTATGTCATTGAAGAGATGTCATGCAATCCATGGGAGAAACGAGGCTAAAGGACAGGAAGCGAGGTGCCTGGACCATTGAGCGTTGGGCCGCAATAACGGCGCATCAAGTTTACCGTCCTCCTTGGTTCCGCTGCCGGACGAGACAAACCAATTATTTGCATGCATTGAATTGAAATCATTTCGTCGAAGTGTTTTCCGGATTTCTAAGAACGATGCTAGCACATCCCACTAGGACTGCACAGGAGGAGTAGAATGTACCGTTCCTCATACAGCATGTAGAGCGGGTACAATTCTCAAGTAGAATGTACCGTTCCTCATAGTCAAATTAATGTTGATATAGAGAAGAGAAGACATGGGAGAGATGATAGCTTGCTCTCATACAAGCACTAAACTGGATACGAATATATATAGATAGTGGTGGACCCAAATAACAAGTGTTGTAAGAAAAAATAAGAAAAAGAAGGTATCTTAGAGATAAGTATCAGACAACTTATTACTCTTATATAACTTGATTCTAATCATTTAATTTATAGTCAAGCACTTGGCTCTATTATTAATCTTGCTCATAAACGAAGTAGAAGCATGCAAGAGAGCAACGGGTTTCCTGAAGGGTTCTGTCGCAGTTCTGCTGAATCCTAGTAGATGGTTAATTAGGAGAGGCTGTTTAATTAGTTCCTAAAAATTTTACAAAAAATTTAAAAATTTCATATTACATTAAATTTTATGGTACATGTACGAAACATTAAATACGGCGTAAGTACGTATTTTGCATGAAGCATTACATCCTCTAGAGCAGAGACATTCGACGATTCACCCAAGTATATACGGCGCATGCATTGGATCGGAATTGCGACACGGCGGTGCGTGCATGGAGGTGCAGGATCCTAGATGCGCTGGCAGCGCTGCGGTGCCCTGCCTTCATCGTACCTCGCCTCGGCCGATAATGTCGCTCTCGCGGGGGTCGACGTTTGGGCCCGGCCGTCCACGTTAGCATTCAATCGCAGACCACAGTTGATAGCCAGTGCCCAGATGGTCCGATTGATACGGTAACGGCAGCCGGCAGGAGAAATAATAGATGCGCATTCATTCGTCGCTGTGGTCCGTGCATGCAAAAGAAAATTCGTTCGACGCGACCGATGGCTCGCTACAGCTAATGTGTACGGTCGTGTATAGTGCTAGTTCCTTTTCTTTTTTTTCTATTTTATGTCCGTACACGATAAAGCTGGATGTTCGCTCACTTAGCTGAAAAGTCATAATTAAAATTACTATTCGCTGATTTGTTTTGAGAAAAAAAATACTGTTGAATAACCGACAGATTCAACCAATAAACTATGATGCAGATTATGCACATGTTGTTTCTAGATGGCCATCTGGATTAAATCAACGTGGTTTACCCATGAACAACAATTCCGACACTGTCATAGTTCGCTTTCAAATAAATGGTTGGTGGACCAACTGTATTATTATAGTCATAAAATATTCATTGTGGTTGTTGTATAATGTGTTGTGCAGCGCTGTCCTATAGGTATTTGCAATTTGTACCAGTTAGAGGAATATTTTATAAATCTTACAGAACCTTTTATTCATTACAAGTGAAAAAGATGCTTTTAACTATACTCCCTCCCATTGGCGGATCCAGGCCTAAGGCCACTAGGGCCAAAGCCCTAGTCATGATCCATATAATCTAGGTACACTTTAATAATAGTTATCATTTGTTTCTAAAAAAATAATAATTATTATTTTATCAGAGTGCATTTTAACAACTTTCAAGCTAGAAACCAGCCCAAATAGATAAGGAACTGACGCCTCTCTTATTATTTCGGCCTAGTCTTAATCTCAACCCTCTCGCTCTGATGCTCGCTCACTCACCTCACCGCTCGTAGCAGGTGCCCGTTGCCTGTAGTGCCTCATTGTGTCATTGTCCTATGAGTAGGCGACAACCAACGCCTATCAGCTGATGAACTCATCCCTACGTCATGGCCACAAGATGTCTGCTTCATCTGATGGTGTATTGGTTATCCTTAGACAAAGAAATGAGCGTAAAATACTAAGATTCATCTATGCGGAGACCATAGGACCACACATATATAAAGATTACGGTGTACTCCCTCTAACCCATTGAAAGTATCGTTTTCCATTTTAAGATTTCTTATTTGACCGTTCTCTTATTTAAAATTTTTATATAATATTATTTATTTTGTTATGAAGTGTTTTGTCAATAAAATTATTTTAATAATATTTATTTATTTTACTATTTGTATAAAAAAATTGAATAAGAGGATCAGTCAAATAAGAATTCTAAACGTTAAAAACGACACTTTTAATAGAATGGAGGGAGTAGTTTTAAACTTTTCGCTAGGAGAATTTGGCCCTAGTCTTGAGGAAATCCTGGGTCCGCCACTGCTCCCTCCATATAGTGGTCATTCAAGTTGTTATATATTGGTAATTCAAGTTGTTTTGGACAAGGCTTGGATCAAACATTAGAAATATAAAATCATAAATAACTCTTTAATTAAGTTGTTGAGTTTGAAAATGTAAAAACTATGTGAATAGATTTGTCTTGAAAAGTATACATATATTACTTTTAATAAGTATTTTTATAAAAATAAGAAATCAAAGTTATTTTTGTAGACTGTGTCGTTATCCAAAACGACTTGAATTACCAGTACAGAGGTGCTTCAATTTTGCTGCCCTGACCCTTGAAAAGATAATTCAAATTTATTTTTCATAAAGAAATGTTTGATTTTAAAACATTCCCACAATGCTATCTCTAACAATTACTACTACTAACTTGGTCATGTTAATTATTATTCTCTCCGTTCCAAATTATAAGACGTTTTGGTTTTTCTAGATATGTTGTTTTTACTATGTATCTAGATAGTGTATATCTAAGTGCATAGCAAAAACTGTATTTAGAAAAACAAGATGTCTTATGATTTGGATTGGAGCGTACTCACTACTACTAGCATCGTATTTTGTTCTCCTTTATTTTGGAGAAAAGTTAAACCGTCTAATATCTAGTTTTTTACTAGAAGAGTACTTGTATTCAAAGCATTAGGTGGAAAAAGACCCCTACCTCCCACCCACCCCCACCCCCACCACCACCCCACACACATATCTACCACGGAGGCATAGTATATAGTCACTAATAATCTAGAATTCTTGTGAAGTTACCATGCCATTTTATCGAGTTCCTTCGATGCCGACACCTCATCTTGACGTTGACACCACGAGCAACGGCTGTCTGTTTTCACAAATATCTAGTTGTCCTAGTTTCCGAGGTGCACTTTCATAAATTGCCTATTATTAGTTCTACTCATAGTTATTCACTTAATGACCTAGACTTTTTTTTGGGAGGGGGGACCTACAACCAAGTTATGTTTCGTTTTATGTACATTCAACCTATCAAACTTTGATCACCAGTAACTTTGTGCACATTTATTAATATTTATCTCAAAAGATGCTTCATAGTTGTGTGTATGTGATTTTGTTATGGTTTGTAGATATACTATGGTAGTAGATGTTACTAGCTAAAGTTGCGTTTGGAGCTGGTACCGGTACTGACATCGAAATATCACACACTATCGACAAGAAGAAGGAAGTATTTTACTATAATGCCCATGTCCATGCAAACTGATCCCACACACCCACACACTTTCTTGCTAACAATTTTCTTATATGTCCTCGTAAACAGTTTCATGATGATCAAAAGGCGTACTTAGTATGATACTCCCTTCGTTCTGTCTAATTGGGATATCAACGGTGCAGTTTTAGCATATTTGTCCATTGGTGGGATACCTCGGAAGAAAATATTTCACCATATTTTTTATATCAACGGTGCAGTTCTAGCATTTTTTTTATCCCTAATTAAGTTCTCCTTTGAAACACAGAACGGCTTAACATTTAATAGGGATATATGAGTGGTCATTTCGTTCACTTCATTTGATTCTTTTGGGCCGTATTTTCTTGGTACGTGCACATGGTGTGTTTATAAGGACAAGTACTGCGGGAAGTAGTAAATGTTTCAATAGTAAGACGGCAGGGAGTAACGTAGGTTGGACCAGGGGGTGGTGGTTGCAAAAACTTGGCAGACTTGCCTACGTACGTAAAATTGACGCCTGATGATGGGGAAAAAAAGACTGTCTACCCTACGCCATTTATGAGAAAACAAAAGGACGACGGAGATTCAAAGTTTCAAACAGAGAATCTGCAGATTCCATCATCCCGGCCCTCCGACTCCGATCCTGGAATCGTGTTGGCCAGCTCCCACCCGCCAAAGTGTCGTCACCAGGCAGCCAGCCACCGGCAGCATCACGCCTTAATAGCTGATAAAAGCATGTGTGGCCGTTTATATATTAAAGGCTTTCGGACCATCATCGGAGGGACATATGGAGCCAGCCAGCCACCGGCACAGCATCACGCCTTGGACTGTATGTTTATGCGGAGAAGAGAGAAGAGGAGGGAAAAGAAAAACACAGGCTATAAGAGAACTCGTGCAGAAACTACCATGTACTCAATCCATCTTAAATTACAAGATGTTTGATTTTTTTAATATTAAGTTTGGCCACTCGTTCTATTCAAAAATTTATATAAAATATTTTTTTTTGTTGTGGCTTAGTTTATTCATAAAAGTTCTTTAAAAAAATCAAACATCTTATAATTTGAGAGAGAGTAGTTTCTATGCTATATGAAACCACATATAGAAACTATACTCCTCAATACTTGCCTGAGTGTCCAGGTCCAACCTCCATGTTCGGGCGAAAGTGATCCGCAGGTCCGAAAGGAAATGACGGCATCTACCCAACGCGTTGCAAGATGGTTTCGTCAACTTGTGGACATGTGAAAACATCGTTTCTAACTTAGAAATGGTTTCCATATTTTTCCTTTCTCTTGCCACGCATCAGTAAAATGCCTACATGGTATCGTAATTAATAAGGATAGAAATTATGCTGATTTTTACATTGAGATTGCCTTAAGCTTACAACCACTTGCGTCTAAGAACCAAAAACACTTTGTGAGAAAAACAAGTAGGTCATAGATGAGCTAACTACTATATAATTGGGTTGGAAAATAGATTAAAAATATTTTTCATACAACCAGCAATATTGTATTTTTAGCCTTGCTCTTAATTGCTGATAAATGCTTGTGGTAGTTTATATTAAAGGCTTTCCCTATCATCGAATGGACATGATTCCGTCTCCAAAAGGATGTGCGATACGCTTTTCGGCAACACTCTTTTCTTAAAGGAATCAATTTCTAGAATCTGTGCGAGTAAATTTTTTTAAAATTTAACTAACTTTATAGAAAGAGTAATAACATCTATGATATAAAATGGGCACATTATGAAAATACATTTTATGATATCTGTCATGATACTAAATTTTAAAAAGTGAGACTTAAAATAACTCTAGGAATCCATTTATTTAGGAACATATAGAGTATTTAGGCCATTTGGTTGGGGTGCTTTTGACCCCAAAAGCCAAAAATTCAAACAAGGGGTCCAAAAACCATAGATGATTTTGCCAAAAAGCAGTTTTCTCTGTAATAAAAATCCAAAAACACCTTACACCCTGCATTTACTGGCTTTTGAGACGAAAATTACACACTTGCCACTCCTTAAGAAAGATACTGGGTCGTTTTTTATCATGACTTTTTCCTTCGTTCGGTGTCTTCCGAGCCACCCCAACCTCTACGATCGAATAAGGTGCTTCGGCGAGCAGCTTCTCCGGCGACAGACCCTCACGTCAGCGCTACCCCCCCTCTCTCCGGCTAGCAGGTTCAGGGCATCCTGGCGAGCTACAAACGCAGCCCCAACGACGACCGCTCCTCACTCTACGACAAGCAGTTTGGGCCCATTTAGGCAAGCTACGGACGCAATCCCGACAGCGGACCGTCTCTCGCACATGGCTCCTCCCACCCAGCGTTAGTCTCTCCCTATCGTGTGGCTCCTTCCTCTCTCTCTCTCGCACGTATGCAGCCCCAACAGTGTGAGAAATTCCCGTGGTCGCGACCCATCTCCAGCGGCACGGGACCTTCCTCTCACGTGGGCCCCTCCCTCGCGACGGTTGCGACCCATCTCGTCGACGCGACGCCTCCCTTCCCGCTGAGGATGCACTGTGAGAGAAAAAGAAGAACATGCTCTAAGGATGACACACGGGGTTCGCTTATAAGTGGGAGTTGTTTTTACAGAAGCCACGGCTGTTCAACCAAAGGGCTTTTAGCTTTTCACAATCCACATCTTACAGTAGTTTTTTTTAAAAAAAATCATAGATCAATCAAACAGGGCTTTAAACAGTTAAGGCTAGTCTCAATGCATATTTTATGGGAGTGTCATGCACATTAAATAGGGTGCCACATAAGCAAAATTGTTGACTTAGCAGGGTCATTAAATGAAGGAGTTTCATCAGATGAGAGAGGAGTTTCATCCCCATGAAACTCATATGGCTTGGTTACCTAGTTTATAGTTTTAGTAACTATGCCATGAAAGTCTCAGTGGGAGTTTTATTTGAGTTTAATTCACATTAAATAGGCTGTCACATAGGCATTTTGGATGATATGACAATGTATTTAAGAAGAGAGAGAAGAAATGAGTTTCATCTAGATGAAACTCTCTTGCCACGATTACCAACTCTATATGAGTCTTGAAATTAAATGTCTATGAAACCATGGAATGAAACTCTCCATTGAGAGTGGGTGTTTCCTCCAAGTTTCATTTTATTTCACATGACATGGCAACCCTGAAAACAACGCTATAAAACTCTCCACTGACACCGGCTAGCGGGCAGCTTTCTTTAATTTTAATTTCTGCACCCTGTCCCCACCCTCACCCACGGTGATCAAATCGTCCGCGACCGTCCGGAACGCGCGCGGCTATGCGGCCCGCCTCCGGTCCACTCGTCCGCGCGCGGCCAGGACAGTTGTGTCATTGCGGCAGGCTCGTCGTCGTCGCTGCCCAGTGAGCAGTGGCCACCCCTGCACCCACATGTTTTTCTGCAGGTGCAGTAGGAACACGTACTGACCCTTGGAGTACATGCAGCCTGGCGATTGGGAGTTGACGGGATGAATGAACCACATGCAGCTGCGTTTACATTAATTGGTCCTTCCATCACCTGTTCTCCAGGTGCAGAGAAGTGGTTTCATTCATAAGTATGTAACGTCAATCCAAGGGCTAGTTTTAATTTGAGGTGATTGATGTGTATCGACCATCATTGAACACGTACGTACGGGAACTCCATCAGAAAATTAACACACGTACGGGCCGGATCTTCACATAAAACAAAAATTGGTTTCATCTCACTGGAGATGACGAAGTTTCGTCACTGTCCAATTAAGTTGCACAGTATTTTTTGCTGTTTCTGCTTATCAGTAGTTCCGTGATTCCGTCTCATCTTGATATGTTTCTTCCACAGTTGGTGTCGGATCTTGCCTGCCGCTCGCATCGGACTGTGACCGGTTTAGTACTTTAGGGTCTACGTTCTGGAAGCCACCCGGTCCTCGCAGCTCTCCAAAGTCACTCTCGGTCCTGTATATGTGCACGTATATAGCCGCGTAGCTGAGTGTGTGTGGTGAAAGCACGAACCAAGCTACTATAGAGTAATTATTAAAACACTGCGTGGCTGTATGTATACGTGCAAGTCGGCCGGTCACTTGATGTACAGCTAGCGCGTGTGCTCATCGGTGCCAAAGAAAAAAATGCATGATAGGGTGGATTGCACCGTGTCAGCGTCGTCGTATCACGGCCGGAGATCTCCGAGAAGCTTGCCACCCTTTTCAATGCCTTTAGTAGTGAAGTAGCCAGTCCGGCGAGGTTGCGTTGATTTCGCCAGCTCCGCGACAAAACCCCCTTACGTGTTCGCCTGATCGCCTCGGCTAGCTAGTGTAAACTCGATCTCGGGCGCTCCGATCTCGATCGACATCCCGCGTGACATACGCGTGTGAGTGTGTTAGCGTCTCATTATTGTCCATATAAGCTGGAGGGAGATCTTTTTGTCTTTTCCGATTACACAAAAATAACTCAACCACTTACAAAGTTACAACACATGCATATTATATTTACCCCTACGAACGCTTGCACATAAATCCCCTACTCCTATGAACATTTTCGAAGACTAAGCTAGCAGATCCTCGAGATTAATAAAATCACCATAGATGTCTCATTGTCATCGAAACATCATCTATCGCTGAAAGCACAATGCTATTAAATTCTGAAATATTCACTCCTCAAAGGAGTTAAACCTAGAATTTAAGATGCTAATGAGACTCTTCTGAGTTCTGACCACTAAACTACAGAATTACTACAATATTTTTTGTGCAATGATACGTACTAGTAGGCCTATAGTACGTGTATGATTAGATCCTCCCTAGATTAAACTCCTATAGTAGAGCCGTACAACAGATTTCTGGGGTGCCGTCCGGTCAATGTGCCCGCGACAAGGTGCAGGCAATAAATTAAGGCCTTGTTTAGTTCCGAAAAAATTTGGGAAATGGACACTGTAGCACTTTCGTTTGTATTTGACAAATATTGTCCAATCATAGACTAACTAGACTCAAAAGATTCGTCTCGTTAATTTCGACCAAACTGTGCAATTAGTTTTTATTTTCGTCTATATTTAATACTCCATGCATGCGTCTAAAGATTCGATGTGACGGAGAATGTGAAAAATTTTGCAAATTTTTCTGGGGAAGTAAACAAGGCCTAAAGCGCGGCTCGGTTTGTGAAGAATATTCACCACACACCTAGCTCAACAACTAACGGTACAAGATCGAACACATATAAGTAGTAAGTAGTACTTGTCACAATTTATAGTAACAAATGTTTCTGAGTTAAAACTACTGCTCGTCACAATTTATAACACTCACATGTTAGGTCTCATGCATCTTTCCGCCACCTTTATGTATATACTCCATTTATCTCTGAAAGCATTAACTCTCAGAATCCGTGTTAGTCAAACTTTTTTAAATTTAACTAACTTTATGAAAAAAATATTAATATCTATAACATAAAATAAGTATCTTATAAAAATATATTTTATGATAAATTTAATAGTATTAATTTGGTACTATAAATCTTAGTATTTTTCTAAAAATTCGGTCAAAAATTTTAGATATTTAACTTAGGACAACTCTAAAAATTGAAGCTTTCAAGGACAGAGGGAGTATTTAAACTTGTTTGATATGTTTGTACCCTTATGTATTTCTACACGTTCATATTATAGATTTGTTCTAAGTCATACATTTTCACCGTTCACCACCATTTCAAAAAGTCCTTATAGTTTCACAAACGTAAACTATATATCATGAAAACATTTCTCATAATGAATCTAAGGATATAAATCTTATGTTATTAACCCATACAAGAGTTTTAAAGTTGATGATGAAAGATAAAAATATATGAATTAAAACAAAACTAATACGACACGTAAAAAACAAGAGTAGAAACAAAGCCTCGTGGCAAGCTGTACCTTCTTTTAATAATTGCCCGTCCAAGTTGGTAATAATGAAACAACATTGGACCATATGTGCAGGTCGCGCTCGTAGGCCGTTGAACTGCGTTCAATTGAGCCAGAAAGATTCTCTCAAAGAAAAATTGAGCCAGAAAGAGCGGGAGCGCATATACTATGTTCTAGAAGAGAGAGATGCTAATTATCAGGCTCCACCGTGATAACAACTGAGCATGAATATAATGTATATTACTCTCTGTATTCCAAACTATAAGTCATTCTAAGAATCTTAAAGAGTTAAAGCACCTATTTATATTCCTTCTTCATACCCACGATAACGCACGGGGAATATCCTCCTAGTATTAACTAAATTAGAATATATAAGTGTTGTTATGTTTTTACTTGTACCTATTGTTGCTATGAAAAATGGATGCATTCGGGATACTAAAGTCGTCTCTCCTTTTATTGTGAAAACATCATCAGCTCCTCATGTTACATTGAATAAAGTCTTCGGAAAAAGTCTATATCACCCACTGAACTATGGGGTGGTGTCTACTTTACCCCCGAACTATGAAACAGTCTAATTTACCCTCTGAACTATCCAAAACCGTTTAAATCACCCTCCGGGCGGTTTTTGATGGCGGTTTTGCTACAGTAACATGGTTTTGACTTTTTCTTTTTTCCTATTTATTTTCATATAATCTTTAAAAAATCATAGTAAATCACAGAAAAATCATAAAATAGAAAATCTAATTTTGTTGGACTCCACATGAGTAGATCTACGCAATGAATATATAATATGGTATACTTTAGTATAAATTTTTTCTGTAGCTTTAAATTAGTTAAAAAATCAAATTTTATCTGTAATTAATTGGAATAATTCATAGCTGCAGCTTGTGTGGTCCAATTATAGTGAAATTTTTATGGTGGACTAATTATTCTATACTTGAACTATAGTAAATATTTCATACTCATCGGATCATGTATAACTTAGTTATAGATTTATTTATATTTAACAAGCATAAACCTGAATAAACCTGAATAAACTTAGTTATACATGATCCGATGAGTATAAAATATTTACTATAGTTCAAGCATAAAATAATTAGTCCATCATAAAAATTTCACCACAATTGGACCACAGAAGCTGCAGCTATGAATTATTCCAATTAATTACAGATAAAATTTGATTTTTCTAACTAATTTAAAGCTACAGAAAAAATTGTATTAAAGTATACCATATTATATATTCATTGTGTTACTCATGCGGAGTCCAACAACATTAGATTTTTATTTTATGATTTTTCTGTGATTTACTATGATTTTTCAAAGATTATATGAAAACAAATAGGAAAAAAGAAAAAGTCAAAACCACAGTACTGTAGCAAAACCGCCATCAAAAACCGCCCGGAGGGTGATTTGAACAGTTTTGGATAGTTCAGGGGGTTAATTAGACTGTTTCATAGTTCGAGGGTAAAGTAGTCACCACTCCATAGTTCAGGGGGTGATGCAGACTTTTTCCTTTTGTGTAATGGCCAGTTACATTTCGTGTAGTCTTTCTCTAAAAAAGAAAGAAAGATTAGTGCATTAGTTTTTACAGGATCTCTATCCAAGTAATTCATCTGAGCTATATATTTAGTTTTGCTGCTGGCATCTCCTTGTGCGTGTGTACGCGGCGTACAATAATGTTTGCGTTTGGGGGGAGATCCGCTCCGCCTTAGCATGCGAAATGTGTTGTAAAAAGACGATCGGTCAGCCATAGTGAGAGACAATATGGTCTTTTTACCTTTTGATTTTTTTAATTAACACGGTTATATAGAGTTTCAAAGTAATTGACAATGTCATTTTGGGTACCAAAGATGCAAGTAGTGTCAAATAAAGAAAGAAGATTCTAAGTTTCTTTTTTAAAAAACGTAGAATATTCTAAGGCCCTGTTTAGATTGTCATCCAAAAAATTTTCATCCATCCCATCGAATCTTTGGACATATGCATGGAACATTAAATGTAAATAAAAAAATAAACTAATTACATAGTTTTGTTGAAAATCGTGAGACGAATCTTTTAAGCCTAGTTAGCTCATGATTAGCCTTAAGTGCTACAGTAACCCACATGTGCTAATGACATATTAATTATGCTTAATAGATTTATCTTGCAGTTTCTAAACGAGCTATGTAATTTGTTTTTTTATTAGTTTATAAAAACCCCTCCCGATATCCTTTCGACACATCCAATGTGACACTCAAAAAATTTTCATCTCCAATCTAAACAGGGCCTAAGGCCCTGTTTAGTTGGTCAAAAAAATTAAATTTAGCTATTGTAGCACTTTCGTTTGCATTTTACAATTATTATACAATCATAGACTAACTAGACTCAAAAGATTTGTCTTATAAATTATATATAAACTGTGCAATTAGTTATCTTTTTTTATCTATATTTAATGTTTGATACATGCGTCCAAACATTTGATATGACGGAAAATCTTAAATTGTTTTAGAATTTTGGGGGTAAACTAAACAAGGCCTAACTTTGAAGGATCAAGGAAGGAATAATACTTCATCTTTATAGTGTCAACAAATATAATAAGCTAATAGAATGTGTGTGAAGACCAAACAAATTAGGAGCTGATGCGCATGCATGCCGTCGTCGTGCATCAGCTAGCACACGGATGACGCATTCGGCCCACTTGATGAACGCGTTTTGTTTGTTTGGCTGATAAGTTATGATTAAAAATAATATTTGCTGATTTATTATTGAATGGTTGATAAAATCGATAGATAAGTTCGAGCCGCCCGCCGGCTCCTCGATAACCTAATACTGGGTGTGCCCCGCGCCGTCGTGACCGGGCCGCTCTCGATCGATCGCGCGCGCACGGGGCCGGGGGGACTGGAGCTGGAGCCCTCGAGACGTACGTACGAGTAGGCAGTGTCGTCCTCGCCTCTCATTGTGCATTGTGGCTGATACATGCAGCCGGCCATCACGCGCGAATAGTAACGCGCGCTGAGCTGGTAGTGGTACGTATACTCGTGTAGATAGACGTCGACTGCTATTAGTAACGCGCGCTGAGCTGGTACGTACGGAGTATATATACTCGTGTAGATAGACGTCGATTGCCCAACCGTTTCGATCAAGCTACAGGAGCTCCGTTACGCGTCGGAGTTGGAAATGTCGGAGGTTGGAGCGGGGGGCCGGGGCGCGCGGTCCGCGTACAGCGCTCTGAATGGCGCAGGTGTAGGAGTAAATTGCGTTCACGATCGAGCCCGGCGATTCGCCAAGCCGCGTTTATTTACTGCAGTCTTGCCGGCGGCAGCCGCATGCATCCGCACTCCCACCCGTACTCACTCCATCCTAAATAATTGTGTTTTCACTTTTTTTTAGAAAAAACTTTAATTTATTATATATTAAAAAATATTAATACTGATAATATAATTAATATCCTCAAAAAGTTATTTAAATTTAGTATTTTAATAAATTTGTTTAGAAATATAAATATTAAATGTATTTTGTTATAAATATATTGTGACATAAAAATCCAAAACGACAATCAGCCGGGGCATGCATGCATGCATATGTGCGACCGGCCCGGATCAGCAAGCGTGCGCGTGTGATTGGCTGCTCAGATTACCTCCGTCCTGGCGTTGACGCTACTATCTGTCACCACGTGGCTGATAGGATAGATTGAGGCCTTGTTTAGATCAAAAACTTTTTGGATTTTGACACGGTAGCACTTTCGTTTTTATTTGACAAATATTATCTAATTATGGAGCAACTATGTTTAAAAGATTCGTCTAGTGATTTACAGGTAAACTGTGTAATTAGTTATCTTTTTTATCTATATTTAATGTTTAATGCATGTACCGCAAGATTCGATGTGATGGAAAATTTTGTAAAATTTTGGCTTTTTGGATGTATCTAAACAAGGCCTGACTGGACAAGTGCAGCGGCCATTTCGATTGGCGCGCAAGCGAATGTCATTTTTTGTCTGGTGAATGGTGTCTGACAGATTGACTGGACAGGGCATCTCGCCGCGAAGACAGCTGCTGTCTGGAATATATAACAAATACGTTGCAAATTATAAGTTATTTTAAGAATTTTGAAGAGTCAAATTTTTTCAAGTTTAACTAAATTTATATAGCAAAAAAATAACATTTTTAGGACTAACTAAGTATCATTAGATTCTTTGTTAGTTATATTTTCATAGTGTACCTATTTTATGACATAAATCTTTATATTTCTCTCTATATTTTTGTCAAACTTGAAAAAATGCTTTGACTCTCCAAAATTCTTGGAATGACTTATAATTTGGACTGAGGGAGTATTATCTAATTATGGACAAACTAGATTCAAAAAAATTATCTCAAAAATTACAGACAAATTGTGCAATTTATTATTTTTTTAATCTATACTTAATGCTTCATACATGTGACGCAAATTTCAATGTGACGGTGAATCTCAAAAATTTTGTAAATTTTTTGGAACTAAACAAGGTCTTAGTTCCTTAAAATATTTGCAAAATTTTTTAGATTACCCATCATATCGAATCTTGAATCTGAAAAATTTTGCAAATTTCCTTGAACTAAACAAGGCCTTAGTTCCTTAAAATTTTTTAATTACCCATCACATCGAATCTTGTGGCACATGCACAGAGCATTAAATATAGATTAAAAAAATAACTAATTGCATAGTTTGTCTGCAATTTGCGAGACGAATCTTTTGAGTCTAGTTAGTCTATAATTAGATAATATTTGTCAAATACAAACGATGTCCATTTGCAATTTTTTTCCAACTAAACAAGGCCTTACAGTTCTTGTTTAGTTCACGAAATTTTTTTGTTTTGACTACTATATCACTTTCGTTTGTATTTGGTAATTATTGTCCAATCATTGACTAACTAGGTTTAAAAGATTCATCTCACAAAATATAGACAAAATATGTAATTAATTATTTCTTTTATCTACATTTAATGCTCTATGCATACGGCAACAGATTCCATGTGACGGAAAATCTTGAGATTTTTTGGAAACTAAACAAGGCCTTAAATAGTAAGAACTTGTTTAGGGGCTGTTTAGTTGGTGAAATTTTTAGCAAAGTGCAACTGTAGCACTTTCGTTTGTATTTGATATTTATTGTCCAAGCATTGACTAATTAGGCTCAAAAGATTTGTCTTGCAAATTACAGAAGAATTATGCGAAATAATGCTCCATGCATGTGCCGCAAGATTCGATGTGATGAGAAATCTTGAAAACAATTGCAAAATTTTTGGGAACTAAACAGCCCCTTGGTTCAGAATTTTTTTTTAGATTTGGCTAGATTTTTTATTTTATTTTGCAATTGGTGTCCATAGAAGACAAAAGATTCATCTCGTGATTTATAGGAAAACTGTGCAATTAGTTTTTATTTTCAGCTACATTTAATACTCCATACATGTGTCTAAATATTCAATATGATGAGTGAAAGGCTTTTGGGTTGGGAACTAAAGAAGGCCTAAAATGCTACTTGATTCATCCTAAACTACAAGACGTTTTACTTTTTTTTACTCTGACCACTCGTCTTGTTCAAAAAAATATATATAAATACTAAATTTAATTTATTCTTGAAACTTTTATTAATAAACCAAACCACGACAGAAGAAGTGATATTTTGCACAAATTTTTAAATAAGACGAGTGGTCAAACCTGATGTTAAGAACTCAAATGTATTATAATTTGGGATGGTTGAGTAATACAAATAACTAAATAGACAATTTTGTAGAGTTGATAGTTTATTTAATTGTCTGTAAATTATTATATATACAATTTTGTAGAGTTGATAGTTTATTTAATTGTCTGTAAATTATTATAAATAGACAATATTGTTCAGTATTTTTTGTGGTTCTGAGTGTTGGACAAGTTGATACTGAACACTCTCCAGTACTGCTTAGTATTTTTTCTACTTAGTTTTGACTTGCGGTGTAGAATA
>Ga0182004_10001730_pt1 | contig 16389 bp, 13 predicted proteins | sample Sormic07211540_1_FD_120479 | JGI IMG/M metagenome (GOLD analysis project Ga0182004, IMG submission 120479) | Endophyte microbial communities from Sorghum bicolor roots, Mead, Nebraska, USA - 072115-40_1 MetaG | ecosystem: Host-associated > Plants > Roots > Unclassified | place: USA: Nebraska...
CCCCCCCCCCCCCCGCCCCCGGCGCCCGGGGGAGCCCCCCCCCCCCCCCCCCTCCCGGGGGCCCCCCCCCCCCCCAACCCCGCTAGGTGCTAGTAGCTTTTTTCCCTCTCCCATCCCCATGCAGCGCCACTGCCTTCCACCTCCGCCGCACACGTTGTCTGCGTCTGCCCCCCCATTCCTTCGCCTTGCTCGCTCCCGCGGGCTAAATAATATCTCGCGCTGCTCCTCCTCCTCGGCCTCGGCTGCCGCCACTCCACTCCACTCCCCTCCACGCGCGCACTCGCTTCCCGTGGGCTGCGCCTGCGCGGGTGAAGGAGCGCGCGCGCGTACGTGCGGGCGGGCGGGCGGGCGGGCGGTTGGACTCGGATCTGCGGCTGGGTGCGCGCGGGACGGGATGGCGTCGTTCGCTGTGTCCGGCGCGGGCGCGAGGCTCGGGGTCGTGCGGCCCGGCGGCTCGGCGCGATCTGGCGGCGGGGAGCGGAGGAGTGGGGTGGACTTGCCGTCGGTGCTCTTCAGGAGGAAGGACGCCATCTCTCGTACGGCTCCCTCTCGCTTCTTCCCCCCCTCTCCCTCCTCTATTCTTAGTCGGTCGGTCGCCGGCTCTCCTCGCTTCTCTCTCTCTCTCTCTGCACTCGTGTGGCGTATGCGTACGTGCTGGTACGGTTCCAAGAGGGAGTGCCCTGGATCCTGAGTGGTTCTGGTTCTCATACGCGCACGCATACTTTTTTTTTCCCCTTTTTTCCCCCTATGTCTGCATTCCGACCGGTGGAAGCGATCGAGCGCGGTTTTCCTGAACCCGGAACCTGCATTTTGTTGCGCCAATATGCGTTAGTGTTACCAGTTGCTACAGCGATCGTTTCAACGTCTGAGCCAATGGCTTTACTCGTTTTCTTCTTATTATTTTGTTTTTCTCAATCGTTGCAGCCTGGAAACTGGTGGTGGTGTTATTTTCTCTGTTCTTATCAGTGGAGCTGCTGGCTTTGGAATTTGCAGGTACCGTTCTGAGCTGCGCTGGTGCTCCTGGAAAGGTGCTGGTGCCTGGAGGTGGCAGTGATGACGTGCTTTCCTCCGCAGAGCCTGTCGTGGACACTTCAGAGCAGCACGAAGAACTACAGGTTCGACTGTCCCCCTTCTGTGCCTTCATGATGCACTTGCCCAAATGTCTGATGAAATCAAATTACGGGGCCTCGTGCATTGTTGGTTAGGAGTTAGGACACCGTGCTGGTTCTTGGGCTACTGACATGTTAGCTTGTGATCCCACCTATATACACCTATCAAGAAGATCACTAAGGAATAATACACCATTTTTTGGTTATTTCTGCTGTTCTACATAAAACTTATCTATTTCTTTGCTGTAGATACCTGATGCAGAACAGGTTGTGGAGGAGAAAGCATACTCATCAGCAGCTCAAGCAACCTCAGCAGCGGCTGAAGAAAGCTCAGAAGTTGACGCAGCCATCAAAGCCAAAGCACCACTCGTGGAGGAGAAACCACGAGTTATCTCCCCACCAGGAGATGGTCAGCGAATATATGAGATTGACCCAATGCTGGAAGGGTATCGGGGCCACCTTGACTACCGGTAAGCTGTTAACCATGAGCTAAGCTGCTGAAATCACGCTCTGCTCGTAATGGGACTATTCATCATGGTTTTGTGGCTGTATTAGAAAGCAGTTTGGAATTAATGACTGAAAAACATAACCTCTACATTTGAAACTCATAAATGCAATATAAGTTATTTTCATCGTTCAAAACAGAGCAACTAAACTGATAAGAATGTGTAACTGGTAAGCGGGCTGTGCAATTTACTCTGCCGATTCACCGACAATTAGACAAGTTGAGCTCCAGTCCAATATTTGTTGCTTTTGTTGGGAAAAGTGCAAATTTGACATTTTTTGCTTGGTTTGCCTTGGTGGATTCAACAGATACAGTGAATATAAGAGAATGCGTGCGGCTATTGATCAACATGAAGGTGGCTTGGATGCATTTTCACGCGGTTACGAAAAGCTTGGATTTACTCGCAGGTAAATTTACAGCCACATGAATATGCTCTTTTTTAGTAAACCAGACATCATATGAGCTAATATTTATTACTTGCTTCCCCTTCCTTTTCCAGCGCTGAAGGTATCACTTATAGAGAATGGGCTCCTGGAGCATCCGTATGTTCTCAACAAGTCTTGGCAATCACCTTTTGAACACTTGATAATGTTCATGATTCACTTGATACCATGTGCACGAGACTTATACAGATAGTTCTCATGAATATCATCACTCTCTTCAAAGTGATAGTTTATCTTGCTGATCAACTCATTAAAATTTAAGAACTGATCCTTACATCTTACTGCAGTCTGCAGCATTAGTAGGTGACTTCAACAACTGGAATCCAAATGCTGATGCTATGACCAGAGTATGTCTACAGTTCTGCGATATTCCGTGTTTGCCTTGTAATTGTTGATGTATTTCATCTACTGTGTCTATTTTACTTGTTCAAGTTGACCCTGAAGCTCTCATATTAACAATATTGTATAAATTCAGTACAATGAGTGCACTGATTCCTTGGTTCTATTCTTTTGCTTAACCATCATATCATTTAATCCTAAATTCAAAAATTGATGCAAGGTTCACGGCATGGATGTGGTTGTATTATTAATAATCTGTAGAACATTTTTGCACTTTTTAATGTGAGATAAGCTGATGAGTTTTCATAGCATACAAACACATTTCCATTTGATAAGTATTTTTTTTTTCTATTTATCCTGATATATGGAATTATCACTTTTAGAATGAGTATGGCGTTTGGGAGATTTTCCTGCCTAATAACGCTGATGGTTCCCCTGCTATTCCTCATGGCTCACGTGTAAAGGTAGATTTTCTGATTGGTTAGTTTGGGAGTAAACAATTCTTCAGATTTTGTCTGCTAAAGGGTCTTTTTTCTCTCTCTCTCCTTCCTATTATTTTTAGATACGGATGGATACACCATCTGGTGTGAAGGATTCCATTCCTGCGTGGATCAAGTTTTCTGTACAAGCTCCAGGTGAAATACCATACAATGGTATATATTATGATCCACCTGAAGAGGTATGCTCTAGTTTTTATGTTGCATTTTTAATAGCATTTGTTTTGATGCTTACCACTGCCTCGTATCGTTTTATTCTCAACTTTTTTCTTATAGCATGTGGATACAGAACAATATTTTGAATCTTGGAATTGACATGTACAAATATGTCTTCTTATTAGTGGAAAGGATTCTGTGTCTTTGTTCCACTTGAGCCTCTTAGAGATGCCTACTTACTCCTTTTTTTTGGTTCGCTTCTCCATTTTGAACTTTTTATGACCATTTACTAAGGGGTTTTTACATGCAAAATGCAGGAGAAATATGTATTCAAACACCCTCAACCTAAGCGGCCAAAGTCACTGCGGATATACGAATCACATATTGGAATGAGTAGTCCGGTATGCCAATAAGTTATGATTTATTTATTTTTTGCTGTGCTTATTGTTTAGTCCCTTGTAGCCCATACTACTTCTGTAATATTTTTAACATCCAATTGTTCATATTTCTTCTGCAAAAGAGAAAGGGAGAAAAGCTGTTAGTTCTTCATTTAGCTGCTCTCTGTTTGTTCTTCGCTTAGCTACTCTCTCAGACACATTTAATTCATGTGACAGCTAGTCAGATTTTGGAACATCTTTAAATTGGTTAATGTGGAACTTAATTTGCATAGAGACTTTTATATGTGTATATCAGGTCGTCTTCTATTTTCTTGCATGATTCCTAATTCCTTCTTTTTGTAAAGACATTCCATATTAACATAAATGGAAAACATGGCTTGTTGTTTCCATTGTGAATGTTATCTTTGTGGTAATAAATATTGCCATGTTAGTAGTTTCAGAAGAGAAAGCTGTGCAAACTATTTGTAAGGATAAGAAAGACCATTTAAAATAAAGGTAGCTTATGGGTGATTGTTTGTACCATTCTGTTGGGTAATTGAAGTTTCAGTACTATAAACTATGATCATCTATACTTGAGATAAACAGAGTATTTTGGATGATCTGTTACACAGGAACCAAAGATAAATACGTATGCTAACTTCCGAGATGAGGTGCTGCCAAGAATTAAAAGGCTTGGATACAATGCAGTACAGATAATGGCAATCCAGGAACACTCTTATTATGCAAGCTTTGGGTATTCACACTTTCAATAGATCCATCCACTTCTCTTCGTTGTTTCTGTTTTTTTTCCGTCCATCTGGAACTCTTGCATCCTAATGCTTTGTACAAACATAAACATTTGGATCTGCTTCATTATTTTCGTAGGCCATACAACAATCCTTAGTTTTATTACTTCATATGATTACTGTATACTTCCATTTTCAGGTACCATGTTACGAACTTTTTTGCGCCAAGTAGCCGTTTTGGGACTCCTGAGGACCTAAAATCTCTGATTGACAAAGCGCATGAGCTTGGCTTGCTAGTGCTCATGGATATTGTTCATAGGTATGTCTGTTCAGGTATTCTAGACTTGGTCGTTGCCTTGTTGGATGGCCCTATTTTTATCATGCAGACACCATTGATTTTTCTTTGTTAGATGTATTAACTTGGTTGGAAGTTAAATGTATTTGACACCTATGAGTAGATACAGTACTTCTTGGAACCTTGCTTTATAAATAGTCACACAGATGGTGTGGATATGGACAGAGAGGCTCAGATGCAATAAACTTATTTACCTGGAAATTTTCTAGGTGATGCTACACTGCTACACCGAAGTCGTGAGTTGGGAAAGTATAATTGGTTTCTTATGGATAAGTGGTCCTAGGTGCCACTTATCATCCTCCATCCATTTATGCATCTTCGCATAGTTACTGAGCTAAATCCATATTTGGTATATTGTTGTAAGGTATGTAAAGAACGAACACAATGTAGACACTTGCCAATATCTTTACGGAAGAGTTGTACAGGGAGTCAAATGGGCTTTAAGAAATCCACCTGCTTTAGCAGTTGAAATTTGTGTTCTGGCCTTTGTATTCTTAATAAGACAGTAACTCAACATACTTCATGTCTTGATTGGTTTGTCCTTTTGAATTGCATAGATTTACCAATATTTCTGTGTATCCTGCAGTCATTCATCAAATAATACCTTGGACGGTTTGAATGGTTTCGATGGCACTGATACACATTACTTCCATGGTGGTCCACGGGGCCATCATTGGATGTGGGATTCTCGCCTATTCAATTATGGGAGTTGGGAAGTATGTAATGTGCACAATATATTAGCTAACAGTTCCTATTTATCTTTCCATACATACATAACATTACGTTTTGTGCAGGTTTTGAGATATCTACTGTCAAATGCAAGATGGTGGCTTGAAGAATATAAGTTTGATGGATTTCGATTTGATGGGGTGACCTCCATGATGTATACTCACCATGGATTACAAGTAAGTTTACCAGATGATTCTGGTAGTTTGATTTCACAGTTCTCCTGTGGATGCATTGTGCTGTCCGTTTTTCTAAAATAATTGCTCTGCATAATTACATGTATCATGTCTCCTCGTCCAGCTACCAAGTCCAAGATAGCTTACCTTAGTTGTACATGATGAAAGGGATAATTGACTTTTCTAAAATTGCTATTATTTACTGTAGGTGGCATTCACCGGGAACTATGGCGAGTATTTTGGATTTGCTACTGATGTTGATGCAGTAGTTTACCTAATGCTGGTAAACGATCTTATTCATGGGCTTTATCCAGAAGCTGTATCCATTGGTGAAGATGTGAGTGCTCACGATATTTTGGTGTTTTTCTTTTGTAAATACTCTTCTTCAAAGCAGTTAATTTAGTTGGTGCTTTTGTCCCCCCTGAGGGACTAGGTTAGTATTATTCATTTTGGGAAGGAAGTTTATATTCCTATTTACCTTGCACGCATGTTCTCAGATTGCATTTAGTTCTTTAACCTAGTATGCAAGTGTCAATTGATTTGATATTATTGGTGAAAAGAAAAGTTCATCCTCATAAATATCTTGAGAAGGTTGATCTGGAATGCTATTACGATGGTATATTTTGCAAAAGGAACAAGGTTTAGCATACATGCAAAGTAGTTATGGACTCCAACTGTACACATGCCTGGGCCTATACCAGTATTATTAAACTTCTGTGTGTTTAAGGTTCTAAAAATATGGCTTTTGAACATCAACATGACAGTCGGATACAAATAGGAGGTTCCACCAGATCTTCAGTATTCATTGTTCAACTTGTCTGATTATGTTCAGGTCAGCGGAATGCCTACGTTTTGTATTCCTGTCCAAGATGGTGGTGTTGGTTTTGATTATCGCCTTCATATGGCTGTCCCAGACAAATGGATTGAACTTCTGAAGTAAGTGGTCGAATATTAGTGGTTACATATTGAGTTCTTAATTGATTCAAGTCTACATTTATGTTATTCTTCAGATAATATTTGTGGTATCAGGTTCAATATGAGAATTGTCAATAACATAGCACCTTCATTCTCTTTTATCGTCCTAAAACACATGTAGTCGTCGTTTAAACTTTGTGCCCCAAATATCTAAAAAAAAATGCTTTAGGTTTGTCGCAGGGAATAGATATTAGTAGAATTATCATCAAATGGCAAGCTAGCACTTCCTTATCATTATGTCTATAATATTTTTTTCGTTTTAGATATAATGACCGTCAGAGCATGCAATTGTCAAAGGTGTATTGGGACCATGCCAATATTTTATGTGACAAGTAAAATGTGTGCCCTTCATGTACATATTTCCTACTTTGAGCTGGAATGTTAGTACCCCATACATATTCTGGGTAGTTCCAAATAAACATGATGTGATCAAATTTCAACATTCTCTATTACCACAGGCAAAGTGATGAATATTGGAAAATGGGTGATATCGTGCACACCTTAACAAATAGAAGGTGGCTAGAAAAGTGTGTCACTTATTGTGAAAGTCATGATCAAGCTTTAGTTGGTGACAAGACAATTGCATTCTGGTTGATGGACAAGGTACTAGCTGTTACTCTTATGTTTTTCTATCAGATTTCTTGTCTTTCTTGGGATAGTTATCTGTTTGTTCACTAGTCATTAGCCGCATGGGCAAACTGAGCATGTTACTTGATACTATGCAATGATTGCTAAGCACAGTGTGTATGATGATTTGCTAATCAGCTGAACACAACACATCTTCTTGCAAATACTTTTCAGTCAGTAAAAATTAACTGACTAATGAATCATCTATCAACTATTTTGCTAAGAAAGTCATACAACTTACAGAAACAGGGCAAGGATGAGTAACTCACCAATGATAACTCTGTAAATTGGCAGCTTCAATCAAAACTATCAGATTGGTTTACACTCATAGCTGAGGAGAAACCAGAAATTCGTTTTACACCCAATTAAAATCAATCTGGTTGCAGTTTTAGGCAACTGGATTGTAACAGTTTCTGAAATATCTAGGAGTCCCTTGAACATAGATCTTCTTGTAGGTCTACTGGTCAAGGCGCTATGCTCCTTCGTATTTTTAAAGGAAATAGCTAAACCAATATTATCAGGAGAAACACATAAGATCTATCCGTGTTATTTGATGACTTCTCGACCAAAGGACATTTAGGTGTCCCATCTTTCATTTGTTTATTCATTAATGTGTCCTTGTATGTTTTGTCTTTAACTACCCAGAGTATTGAAGGGCTTTCTATGCTTGCACATTGAAGATATTTTTTTATTTTTTTTATGCTTTGTGTTTTTCTCCTAGAAAAGCACGCTTCCACTTAAATATCATCACATATTGTTGATACTCAGTACATGCAGAAGTGTAGTATTGTGCTGTAAACTGCTGGTTCAAAATAGAACAGAATGACATGAACATTTCGACTTCTTTTCCTGCAGGATATGTATGATTTCATGGCTCTGGACAGGCCTTCAACACCTGTCATCGATCGTGGGATAGCATTACATAAAATGATTAGGCTTATCACAATGGGTTTAGGAGGTGAAGGCTATCTAAATTTCATGGGAAATGAGTTTGGGCATCCTGGTTAGTCTTTTCAATTTTATTGCATGTTGCATAATTACGAGTTATAACGTGTTTGTTCTTTTTGTGGCATGTATCCTACTTCATCTGAGGAAGTTATGACTAGTTTCATTTTACGTGGCAGAATGGATAGATTTTCCAAGAGGTCCTCAAAGTCTTCCAAATGGCTCTGTCATTCCTGGGAATAACTATAGCTTTGATAAATGCCGTCGTAGATTTGACCTTGTAAGTTTATCTGTGCTACTATATTCTTTCAACGTATCTGGATTTGCCACATATTTCTTGGTAAATCTTGCGTTGGAAAGATCAATAATGTTCTATATAAGCTAATACTACCATATGTCATCATTGTTGTTGAATACAATTTTAATCCATCTTTTTTTTCAGGGAGATGCAGATTATCTGAGATATCGTGGCATGCAAGAGTTTGATCAGGCAATGCAGCACCTTGAGGGAAAATATGAAGTATGTCCCTGGTTTTTCTCTGTTGCACAATAACTTAACGCTAAATTTCTATACAACAACAACAACAAATCATTTAGTCCCATGCAAGTTGGGGTTGGCTTGCTGTTAAATTTTTATCTCGTTAATGTTTTTTATATTAGTACAGAATCTAAAACAAATTAATAAATTGAGGAAAACTGCTGGAGAGGAGGATATGGAATTGCTCTCTGTAGGAGGGTGGTTGGTGCATTTTACTGATGAAATGTGTAATATGATTCCAGTTCATGACATCTGATCACTCATATGTATCACGGAAACATGAGGAGGATAAGGTGATCATCTTCGAGAGAGGAGATTTGGTCTTTGTATTCAACTTCCACTGGAGCAATAGCTATTTTGACTATCGTGTTGGTTGTTTCAAGCCTGGGAAGTACAAGGTATGCAGCTTTTTTGCATGCATCTGTAATTTCATTGTCCAACCTTTCATCATTGTTGGGGTTCTAAGAATTTTTTTCCAGCATTGATAAATCTGTTGCTGAGATGATGTGGTCTTTATAGCCACGTAGCAGTTTAGCACTCCTATAATTTCTTTTTATCTTCACTAACTTACGAACTTATCGAATATCGATCTTCTTCATCGAACTCTGTAATACTGAAATTTGTTTCCAAAATGTATTCAAATCAGCCCATTTGAGGACTTAAATGTGTTGTGGCTGGATGCTGATGGCTTTTCTCTTTTTCCTTGTCAGATCGTGTTAGATTCTGACGATGGCCTTTTCGGTGGATTTAGTCGGCTTGATCATGATGCTGAGTACTTCACTGCTGTAAGTCCTGGTTTTGAGGATTGTGGCACACAGGCTGCTTCTCTTATTTTATTGCCCCCCTACATCTAAGATAACGACCCATTTTCTGATGCTTGTTACAGGACTGGCCGCATGACAACAGGCCGTGTTCTTTCTCGGTCTATGCACCCAGCAGAACAGCCGTCGTATATGCACCTGCAGGTGAAGAGGACGAATAGGGCACAACCGCACAACAGCGGTTATCGGGGAAGAACTTCAGGATGTACTCCACTGCTGGTGGCCTGACACCACTGCGAGATGCGACCACGCGCGATGCTGCCGGATGTTGTCAATCGAGACCGCGTGGCAGGACGATCGGCTTATTCAGGTGGATAGGTTAGCTTATCGATGAGCTCTCGCTTTCGAGTGACTGGTGAAGGAAATGGACCGCGCACACCATGTGGTTTTGTACATATCGCATCAGTAGGCATCGTATCATTGAATTCTCTGAATCAATCATTTGCGCTATACTGATTAGCTGTGTTAATAAGCCAGTGAAAATCTGGTCTTTTGCTAATTGCTACCATAGCAAACTTCGGCGTGCTGCTGTGCTTCTCAATACGGTGACGTCTGCGTAACTACGTCTCGTGCATATGCTCTTTGTGTACCCTACCTATGGCTCTGTTCATGTTAGCAGGAACAGTTGTCCATACACAGCCAGTGGCGGAGCTAGAAGTTATGTATAAGGGGGCCGTCAAAGAGCTACAATATATGATAATTTAGTGTAGTTTAATTGATTAGATTTTTGTTCTAGGGTTAAGCTATATTTTTCTAAATTTATTCTAGTATTTGATGATCTTACTATGTTCGCTAATGAATATTAAAATCTATCAGCTCATTTTCAAAATATTCATATCTGTGGTGGGTGACTGTTCTGTCGACAACGTGGTGCATGTGATGACTCGTGAATCCTAAAATCTATCGTCTTAGTATTTCAAAAGTGCTCATAGTGAAATAGGATGTTTGTTTATTCATAGAAGTGAGTGTACGTGCATATTGTGAGCGTCTATATCTATAATGTGATTCACAATAAAAAGAATGATCACTGAATTGTTACTGCTAGTCCAATATGCATAAGTAAAATATAAAGTATAATGAAAAATAAGTATTTTACACAAACTTGCAAACCTATGGGTATTTTGTTAAATCAACCTTTTGAGTTATCTTGATTCAAACTATTTTAAATTTGGCCAACTTTACAGGAAAAAAACATCAATATTTGTGACAGATATATCATATGTTTTTATAATGTTCTTATTTGGTGTCATAGATGTTTTTATCCTTTTCTATAAAGTTGATCAAAATTAATATAATTTGAATTAGAGTGTTATGAAATTGGTTTATTTTGGGAGAGGAAGTAGCAAAAAACCCTTTTCACCCCTAACTTTTGTGATGGTCTGACTTTTGCACCCCAGGCGGTTTTTATGGTGGTTTTCTTGTCTTGCTATGTCAACATCGACTAATTATACTATTAGACTATTAGATAACAAGAACTTCTAGTAGTAAATAAGCAATAAAATGAGTTCATCAAGATTCAAACAATTTCAAGCTAGCCACCATAAGTAAGATGAACATGATTTTAGAAAAAAAATAAAATAAAACTAGTTTCATAATTTTTCAAGCTAAAACAATATTTCTATTAATTTTACTAAATTAAGCCAGATTTTAGGATTTTCAATTGTGTTACTTTTCCATATATAAAATATTTGGATAATTTTTTTAAAAAAATATTTTTTTATATTTTCTAGATATTTTAAAAATATATTTCTAGTCCAATTTACCTTCTGAACTCTTAACTTAGTCTGATTTATCCACTAGCATTAAGTTAGTAAAACCACCCAGGATATAAAAATAAACGACTTTAAAAGTTAAGTTAAAAAAAGATTTATAGATAAGAGAGGCAAATGGGAGGACTGCAAAAGTTGAGTTATCGGACATTTTTTCGAGGAAGTTTTTTTGAGAAGATTTTCGAGGAAGTAATAAGTGGGAAAAGGCTGATCTATCCCAGCCCATACTCCATGAGGCCCATTTATCTATGCAGCGCAACAGGCCGACAGCCTACAATTCAGCTCACTGTCACTGGCTCAGTCCAACTTGAAGCCCGTTCATCTCCATTCTCCACAGTCCACGCTTCCTTTCCTCCAAAGTCTCCAAACTCTCCTGAAAACAACCAAATTCGCTTCGTGAACAAAACCTCTCCGCCCAAACCTCCGCAAAATCCCGGCGCGGCGAGATGGCGCCGCCGCTGCGATGCGATGCCGGCGGCAAGGACTTCATCAGCAACCTCCCGTTTGAGCTCCTCTCTGCGATCATCTCCCGCCTCGATACCGCCGAGGCCGCGCGCACCGCCGTGCTCTCCCCTCGCTGGCGCGACGCGTGGCGTGGGACCCCGCTCCGCCTCGACGACCTCGAGCTTCCCGTCGCGCCCCGCCCCTCCATCGCCCGCGCCGCGTCGGCGTCGGGAGCACCCTGGGCGGCGCGCGCCGACACCGTCTCCCTCGCGCTCGCCTCCCACCCGGGCCCCGTCGCGCGCTTCCGCCTCGCCCGCACCACCCTCCGCGCCCGCGTCCCCGCCGCGGAGGCCTGGTTCCACGACCTCGCGGCCGGCGACCGCCGCGCCCGCGAGGTCTCGCTCGTCTGCCCGCCCGAGTGGTGCCACCGCGCGCTCGCCGACCCACTCCTCACCTCCGCCACGCTCGAGACCCTCGCCCTCGGCGAGTGCCGCTTCTCCGACGCCGGGGCCGCCGCCGCGTCCCGTCTCACGGACCTCACCCTTTCTCGCACCCACATCTCCGAGGCTGCACTCCAGAGCCTGCTATCTGGCTGCCCCGCGCTGCGTAACGTCATGTTCAGGCACATCCAGGGACCCCGCCGCATCCGCATCACTTCTTGCCGCAGCCTCGTGCTGTTCGGTGTGTGGCAGTACAAGCACCTAGAGGAGCTCACCGTCGAGGACGCCCCGCGCCTGGAGTGCCTGCTCGGCGACGTGCATCTGGGAGCATCGGTCACCATCATCGGCGCGCCAAAGCTTACTGCTTTAGGCTATCTCGTGGTGGGCTTCAGGGGTTTCTTGCACGGCATCGACAAGCCTGCTGTTGAGGAGGTAGTTACCTTATTTCAGTTCACTTCTCGTTCTCCTTCTTCGTCTTGAATAGCTGAGCCTAAATGAGGCATTGCTCACTCGTACTGTACATCTCAGAAGGTTAACAAGGGACTGCGAGCTCCTTTCAATAGCGTGAAGATTCTAGCTATCAGCATGACATTCTCGAGCAAGAAGAACATGGAGACGCTGATGAACTTGCTCAAGTGCTTTCCCTTACTGGAGACATTGCATATCCAGGTAATTACAGCTTGAGGTTGCCACCCATTGGCAATTGCTTTGTTGGTCTGTGTACATACTATGCATTAGGTAAGAGTAAAGTGCAATTCATCCACTCAACTAGTCGTTGAATTTGGACTACCATACCAGACAACATACACAACTTAGCTTTTAAAATCAGACAACACATCCCCTTGCCGACATTTCAAAATGGTTTCTTAGGTGGTCATGGCAGTGGGGCCCATCCGTCATTGGTCTAATCTTTCCATATGAAGTCATATGAATATAAACTTTATATCAAAGTTATAGAGCTCGACACAATATACAACTTTGTAGTTGATAATTTGTTTTATTTAATACATTTTAGAGACTCAAATATTTGGTTTAAGTAACTAGATTTTAAAATTTTATTTTTTTATTTTATTTTTCAAAGGACCTGTGTTGTTCTGTTGACATAGTCTATATCAAAGTTGTAGTTTGCAGTAAAATCTACAACTTTGTAGTTGGCAGCTTTTTTATTTGAGACTCCAAATATTCGTTTTAAGTTCTCTAATTTTGAAATTCATTTTTTTAATTGTTTCAAATGACCTCTGATGTTGATGTGGTCTACACCAAAGTTGTAGCTCGTAACATTTATAACTTTGTAGTTGACAAATTTTTCATTTGAGATCATTTAGAGGCCCATACTTTTATTGTTTGAACAAAAATCAAGGAAATTGAATTTCAAAATCTGAGAATTTAAAACAAATATTTGTGCCTCTAAATGTCCCCAATAAAAATGGTATCAACTACGAAGTAGCAACTTTGGTGTAGACCATGTCAACATCTGAGGTCGTTTAAAAATTCAAAAATAAATTAAATTTCAAAGTTACAAAACATAAAATGAATATTTGGGCCTCTAAACAATCTGAAATAAAAAAATTGTCAACTACAAAGTTGTAGATCTTACTTGAAAATACAACTTTGGCATAGACTATGTCAACGTTTGAGATTTTGAGTTCATTTGAAAAATTAGAGAAATGAAATTTAAAATCTGATAACTTAAAACGAATATTTGAGCCGCTAAAATATATTAAATAAAAAAATTGTCAATTACTAATTTGTAGATCGTGTCGAGAACTACAACTTTGGTATAAAGTTTGTATTCATATGACTTCATATGAAGAAGTTATGTTTTTTATATAAAAGAAAGAGAGACCAAATTATAGGTGGGTCCCACTGCCACATCAGCAAAACTACCAAAAAACCACTTTGAAATGTTTAAGGCAGTATTTTTTGTCCGGTTTTAAAAGTTGAAGTGTGTATGTTCTCCGTTATTCAAGATCGAGGGGGTCTTTCAAATTCAACGACTTGTTTAGGGGTAAATCGGACTTTTACTCATTAGCTAAACATTGTAAAGAACTTCATCTGATTCTTCATTTCTGTGTAAAAGGGCAAGCCCGGGGAACGCCAGGTTGACACAATTGACTTCGGCTACTACCAGAAGAATGAACCCATTGGATGTATTGTTAACCATCTCAAGACCGTGAGGCTGGAAAGCAAAGTTAAGGATCTAATAATCGAAGTTGAGCGAAACATGTTTGAATTTGTGTGTTTTCTCCTTGCGAATGCACAGGTGCTGCAGATCATGAAGATTCAATCTGCCATGTCCGACACCCCTGCATGGACTACTGAACAGCAAAATCTCATCCAATGCCACAGGGCCTCTGTGGAAGCCAAAGTCGTGTTCGAGGGCCTGAAAGTCGTCCATCACAAGGGGTTCAGTATAGAGGCTGTGAATGCTCTACCTGACCCCTTTGATAGTGATATCGACATCATGGGCTACTAAATGGCTTGAGTCTTACTGCAGAGATAATTCGCCTACAAACCGTTGAAGGCATTTTGTGTTATGTTATCTGGTTATCTGAATCTACTTTTAAATTTAGGCAGCATTTCTGCTCTCGTTCTAAAGAAGAGCAATATCCATGGTGCCACTGTCAGATAGTTTCCACTGTCCTGGGTTGATTGATGTTCTGAATCTAGACTGATTTATGTGGTCTTTATGGTTAATCCTTGAAGAGTTGCTACCGATGATGCCAGTGGCAGGCCTTTTGGCCGTAGTACTCCTACATGGTCTTTACTTGCTGAAAATAATACTCCTACATTTGTCAGTCATCTGTTTTTCTTGCACTTTGAAAATAATTTTGAAGTTCATGTCCCTTGTCAGATTGTGTGATATTTCATAAGCTTCAAATCTGTAGTACTCCTACATGGTCTTTACTTGCTGAAAATTACTAGCAATGGCGTCTCATTTGTGGCTTCTAATCTGTATGTTTTGGATAAATCGTTAAATTTTGTTTCATCGTTTTGTCCGATGCTTTTTTTTCCCCGCACAAGGGATGCGCTCCTTCGGTAATCGGTACACCCCTTTTCCTTTGAGAAATTGTTGAATTCTGGACATCTGAGATGGACCTCTGCGCATAAATTTGAAGCTCCTAGTGCAACATGTCAGCCATTCAGCTTGTTCCTGGCCCGTTACTCATGGCGACAGCAGAGCCGCAACTGGCCAGCCAACCTCATGTTGCAAGTGACTGTCACACCTGACACTTATCAATGAGGAAGGTGGCGCGGAGAGTAAAGGTGTTTTCCTGTTAGCGTATTTGACACTCTTCGTTTTCTATTCATGTACTGTCATGCGGGCCCGCTTCGACAGAGACTGTAATGGCACATAGGTGCTCAAACTCTAAGGGGATCGAGTAATTCACAAATCGAAACAGAGGCCTTGTTTAATTGTAAAAAGTTTTCAAGATTCCTCGTCACATCGAATCTTGCAGTATATGCATGATACATTAAATATACATGAAAACAAAAACTAATTATACAGCTGTAAATCGCGGGACGAATCTTTTAAGCCTAGTTACTCTAAGATTGGATAATATTTGTCAAATATAAACGATTTTGCGAACTGAACAAGGCCAGAAATTCCCCAAGGCCTTGTTTAGTTCGTAAAATTTTTTGAGTTTGACTACTGTAGCACTTTTGTTTTTATTTGACAATTATTGTTTAATTATGGTCTAACTAGGCTTAAAAGATTTATCTCGTAAATTACAAGTGAACTGTGCAATTAGTTATCTTTTTTATCTATATTTAATGCTCCATGCATGTACTGCAAGATTTGATGTGACGAAAAATCCTGAAAAATTTTGGGAACTAAACAAGGCCTTAGTTCCTCCCGAAAGTCAAAAGCTTTTCAAAATTATCTGTCACATCGAATCATACGACATATGCATGGAGTATTAAATATAGATAAAAAATAATTTGCGAGACGAAAATTTTAAACTTAGTTAGTCTATAATTAGATAATAATTGTCACATACAAACGAAAGTGCTATAGTAGTCTGAAAAGTTTTCACAAGGAAACTAAACAAGGCCTAAGGCTGAGGCTGTCCTCGCCAGCGTTCTTCAGTCTTCACCCTCTTGTATTGATGTGACAGAGGCATTACATTAGAATGCATAAAAAGACATGCGCACCAGTATCATCATGCAGCGTAATGTTGGTGCTCACGCACAAATTCCAGCACCCTCATCACCCTTCCTCCTTGGAGGGATGCCCCTAGATCTTGTTAGATAATCTCGGTAGTTCAATAGGAAATTTAAAACTATAGAGTGCAACAGCTCCTCAAATAGAAGCCGAGTCCACGTATCCTTAAATTTTTCCTGCCGTCTGATCCCTGTAATCACCGGTGTAGATTAGTTGGCCTGCAGTGTCCTGAA
>Ga0182004_10001731_pt1 | contig 16387 bp, 18 predicted proteins | sample Sormic07211540_1_FD_120479 | JGI IMG/M metagenome (GOLD analysis project Ga0182004, IMG submission 120479) | Endophyte microbial communities from Sorghum bicolor roots, Mead, Nebraska, USA - 072115-40_1 MetaG | ecosystem: Host-associated > Plants > Roots > Unclassified | place: USA: Nebraska...
TGGTTTGAAGTCCTTCGTGATTTCAATTGACTACCGGGATTATATGGGCTCAAGTTTGGAAACTGGATTGCTTGTCGATCGTTTCTACACTTGAACTCTTATAATTTGGTCGGTTCTGTGACATGGATCCAACAATCTTCTACTTAAATAGAAGATAACTCTCTCTTTCCTTCAAATTCTTGCATTAAAGCCGATCCAATATTATGGTCACCGGCTCCTATGTACAACTTAAAAAGCTTTCCCTTCTGAGGAGGGACTAACACTGGTGGAGACTTCATATACTCCTTAATCTCTTCAAATACCTTTTGTTGTTCGTTCCCCCACTTGAATTCTTGATCACTCTTCAATTTCAATAATGCAGAGAATGACAAAATCTTAGCTGATAGGTTTGAAATAAACCTCCTAAAAAATTAAATTTGCCGATCAAAGATTGCAACACAGTTTTTGAAGTTGGAGGTATTGTCTTGCTAATTGCCTCAAAACTCTTTTTCCCAACTTCAATCCCTTTTTCATACACCATGAAACCCAAGAACTGCCCTGTTGATACTCCAAAAGCACATTTATGTGGATTCCTCTTCAATCCATGCTTTCTAGCACACATAAGAGTTTTTTTGAGATCTTCCAAATGTTCTTGATAACCCTTGGATTTCACAACTATATCATCTATATAAATTTCAACAATCTTGCCAATAAACTCATGAAAGATATAATTCATTGATGCTTCGATAAGTTGCACCAGCATTCTTGAGTCCAAAAGTCATAACTACCCACTCATATAAACCTAATGCACCAGGACATCTAAAAGCAGTCATATGAATATCCCCTTCTGCCATGAATATCTGATTATACCCAACATTACCATCCATAAAACTAATCACTTTATGTCCTACTGCCGCATCGACTAACATATCGGCAACAGGCATAGGATAACTATCCATGGGAGTACCTTTATTCAAATCTCTAAAATCAATGCAGACTCTCACTTTTCCATTTTTCTTATACACAGGAACCACACTAGAAATCCATTCAGCATATAAACACTGCTGAATGAATTTTGCTTCATACAATTGGGTGATTTCTGCTTTGACATCAGCCATTACCTCTAGTTTAATCCTTCTTGGAGCTTGCTTAAAGGGTCGATACCCAGGTTTAATCGGTAGCCGATGTTCAACCAACTTTCTATCAAGACCAGGCATTTCATAATACTCCCAAGCAAAACAATCTTTATATTTTTTTAACAAAGATACTAATTTCTGTTTGTACTCATCATCTAATTTAGCACTTACATATGTTGGCCTAGGCTTATCACCATCACCTATATCTACTACCTCTAACTCATCGGCCGACATAAATCCTTTGCCCATCTTGCCTTCATCCTCATCGACTAAAGAATCCATCAATTAAAACTCTGAGAGCCAACTGCTTGTATTGGCTGTTGATTATCATCAAAAACTTTGATGACATCTCCTTCATAGACTTTCCTAGAGAAGCACTCCATGCCTTCAAAATTCCATTCATCTGTTCCAGCATGAGAAATACTAACGGAAGAATCGGCTAGAACAACTTCTACGTCATCCACAATCCACTGGATTAAACTCTGGTGCATGGTGGATGGAATGCAGCAATTAGCATGGATCCAATCTCTCCCTAAGAGAAAACTATATATGCCTTTAGCATCAACCACAAAGAAAGTAGTAGGCAAGCTCTTACTACCAACTGTCAACTCAACACATATAGCACCTTTAGTTACTGAAATGTTGCCACTGAAGCCTATCAATCTCATGTTAGTCGGACATAGATCCTCTACCTTCTTACCAAGCTTCCTGAATGTAGAGTATGGCATCACATTGACAGCTGCACCGCCATCGACTAACATCTTGGTCAATGGCTTCCCATCAATAAACCCTTTGAGATACAACGCCTTCAAATGCAAATGTTTTTCAGGTTTCTCAAAGGTTGCACTCTCTGCTTGACAAACCCATTGAGTCATAGCTATCTCTTCATCTAATTCCACCTCATCATCATTGGCTTTAAATTCAGTAGGCAACATAAAAATAGCTGAAATCCCAGCTGGTGCCTTACCTTTGCCTTTATCAACTGTCTGTTTAACTTGTCATACTTTATGTCTCTTTTGATGTGATTCATCATTCCTCAGACGTTGAACTCTCCTTTTCTGACTTCTAGTAAGTCCACTCGGGCACCACTGATTCAACTATTTCTATTTCGAGCCGATCATGAACATTCTCTATTTTTACACGCCGACCTGTTCTTCCATAATTCAATCTTTCATGTACGGGTCAGCGGTTGACCTTTGCTTGATCATACTCCCAATACTAATCATTACATTCAGGGCAATTATTGAGAGTCGGCAACTTCAGGCCTTTGTTCCAACAATATTGAAAGAAAGGACATTTCCAATGATACTCGTTCTCTTCTTGAATTCTCCTTCTTTCACATTCCTCTGGATACCTCCAATATTCCCTTTCTTGACGCATTTGCTCCTTCTCTTTCTATCTTTGCCATTTATTCAACAAAATCCTGACAGTAGGACATCTGCGCATCTCACCACTTCTGGAGGTTTCTGGAATATCTGATCGACTAATTTGCCGATCTTGTTTCTTCTTCATCTCTTGATATTCAGTAGCTGATATTAGTCTTGCAGAATCCACTGCCTTAACTTCCTTGGCTCTTTCAGAAGTAAGCACCTAGAACTTCCCTTTTGGGAAAGATGACGCAACCATATTTGCTGGAAAGGGATGTCCTTTTATACCCATACCACCTTTAGCTTTCTCCATCCCAATCTTTCCTTTGTTGATGGCTTGCTGGATAATATCTCTGAAAACTTTGCAATCATTGGTGTTATGACTATTGGAATTATGGTACTTACAATACCTTTTCTTCTTAAGCTCTTCAGCCGAAGGGATCCTATGATTTCCTATCAGCTTAATTTGCCCCTTCTTTAACAAATAATCAAAGATTTTGTTGGCCTTGGTAATGTCAAAGTTGAATTTCTTCTTTTCTTCTTCTGTTGACTTATTCTTGGCCCATGAAATATATTCAGAATATTTCCACGCCCAATCTACAGTAGCTACTTCATCACTTTCAACTTCTTCATCACTGTTGTAGACTAACTCTGGGTCAAACTCATAGCCAACATTGTTTACCTTTTGAGGCCTATCAAAGCGTGCATACTTAAACTGTTTTTCCATACTAGATAATTTTCTAGCCAAAGCAGATAAATTAGGACAATCAAACCCAATCTTCCCTTTGATAGCTGGTATTAGCCCTCGAATTGCAATGCTAACCAACTCAGCTTCTGACAGTGTCAAAGTATAGCATTGATTCCTGACCTCTTTAAATCTCTACAAATAATGAAGCGCAGGCTCATTGTTCCTTTGTCTCACATCGACTAAATCTGTAATACCCTTTTCCATAACTCCTGAATCGAAGTAGTGATGGAACTTGGTTTCCAGATCTTCCCATCCTTCAATAGAATTATGTGGCAAAGATGCAAACCATGAGAATGTTGGTCTAGATAGAGAAAGAGGAAAGAACCTCACTTTGAGTGCCGGTTCATCAGCAATTTCACCAAGTTGAGCCAAATATTGACTAATATGCTCCATAGTCGATACTGAATCCATTCCAGTAAATTTAATAAAATCTGGCAATGTATATCTTGGTGGTAATAAAACTTGATCAAACCATTCTGGGTATGGCTTTTTATATGACACCATTGTATTCTTGGGCTTTAAACCAAACTATCGCTGAACTATATCAGTAACTTGGTTCATCAGCTGATCTATCTGAAACTGGTTCCTGTGTTGACCATTTGGTTCTTGATACCTTTGGTTCTGCATTCTCTGAACATTTGGCTAATATCCAGGGTTTTCATAACCGTTTAACGTATAGTGCTCAGCAACATAATGATAGCCAGTATGCACTTCTTCAGGTGCCAGCCTTCCTTGATATGGTGGAGCATTAAAATCTCTAGCAATCCTCCGGCTTTGAGGAGCAACTTTTATAGCCGATTGACCATAGTCCAACATCAGCTGTTGCACTGACTGCTAAACAGTGTTGCAGTGTTGATTCACATTTGCAAGTTCTCCAGATGCATGATCTCCCGACGTCTGCCCAACAAATATTTGTCTATTCCCAGGAGGAACAAAATATGTTGGATCTCTATTCTGAATATCTAGACTGAAAGCTTCCTTTATAGCGTTAGTGATACCATTTAACAAAATTTCATTATGATTAGCCAAAGTTGCTGCCATAGCTTTGCTGATAGTTTTGTACATAGCATTGTGCTAAATTTGAATACTTGGATCTTGCTCCCCTTCCAGAATTACTCTTGGAAAAAGAATCTTCTGAAAAACATTCTTGTCTCTATTTTTACTGAAGGAAAGCAAGAACTTCTCTCCTGATACTGGTTCACAGCAGTCACAACCAAGTCCTTCAATTGATCTAGGAGATCATCCAGAGTGATGTTGAGCATGTTCTCGTTCTCCATGTTGCTGATTGATGTCCCACTAGGCGTGCCAAAAGATGTGTTGGTGCAAAAATTGGTATCTCACACCAACAATCTCGGAGGCTCTTAGAGGGAGTGCAGAAGCCGAAGTCCTAGACCTCCTGAGCCACAAACACACGAGCTTGGTGAATTGATTCCGGGGCATGCCAATTAATTTGATCTGAAATTGATAAGGTAGAAGTACAGATGTCAAATTATAGAACTTTCGAGATATATGGCCTTGAGAAGCCGTTGAATGAACGAAATTAACTAGAAATTCAACCCCTTGAAATGATACAAAAAGATAAACATTATCGAACATATTGAACAATTGCATCTAGCCGATACGCTTCGTATGAGTAGGAGATAGTTTACGTGCATTATCCTTTTATCCTTTTGTTCATTAAATAAACAATAACTTACTAAAACTGGTCTAAAGGCATGTGGTTTCAATAAATTACTTTCGTAACTTGTATTAAATTTATATTCACCTGATCTAAAGCCCAGCAGGCTTCAATAAATCCAACACATACTACTAGTTTATTTAATGCATAAGCGGGTTCATGCACGCACACTATTCGTTCGAGCTTAGCTGTATCATCTATGAGGCACGAACAAGATCTGTCTACTTTGCTAAAATCGGATTTAGTTGTTATTACCAAATTAATCATAACAAAATAAATATCTCGAACGCACAACATGGAACAATCAAGATCGATCAGTTAGCTATCTTATTTTTGCTTAATAATTGTTATTTATTCGAGGTTTATAATAAGCGTTTAGATTTGAAGCTCGAACTAACTCATCAAATCTTGATTGGGCAGAATATTGTTACACTAAATAGAACATTGAGCTTTGAACAATATTGATAACTTGATGAATCTATTACATTGCCAATCTAATAGAGCCGATAACTAACTTGAACCGAGATTCATAAAAGATTGAAACAATGCAGCCTTACAAACACAATTCAAGTCGATAACTAGTTCATAATTAAGCTTGACAGAGTTCGAATGATGCAGCCATGACAAACTAAATATGAACCATGACAATACTTACAAGGAAAACGAAGGTCGAAATCAACCGATGCAACTCGATTTGTTGAAGGTCTCGTCGAGATCTACTTCTACTCCTACTGCTAAGCCGAAAAGAGTTAATATTATGATTGTGTATATCTTTACAAAGGTCGGGTTCCCAATATTTATAATCTAAAGTTTTAGTCTCATATCCTAATACGACTCTTTTCTCAAAAAGGCAATCTAGACTTTAACTTCTCCTTTCTTAATTGAACCCGACACGTCTTTTTCATCTTGCTTTGTTCCGACACCCTTCTGATCGACTAATTCCACTGTGCCTCTCGTTTAGTCGATCCACTTATCCGGCTGTCCCTGCTTATACGAAGCAGGCCCACTGGCAGTTTCCCGACTCGCCAAAATTTGAGATTAACAATAGTATTATTATTTTATTATGCGATCCGTGTGATTTTAATACAAAGATTTAAGTATCCCATAGCAACGCATGGATATGCTACCTAATTTATTTATAAAATAATGTCTCTACGACCAATACGATGGACACCAGGTTAATATATCATAACAATACCATACCAAAACTCACAATAGCAGTATTACCACTATCATCTGTTTTAAGGTTCTCGTGCTTTCAAGAACTGTTTGATCATGTCTAAATGGTGTGCCCAGCATTGGACCACAATTACGGCTTAGGCTTTGTTTAGTTCACCCCAAAAACCGAAAAGTTTTCAAAATTTCCCATCACATCGAATCTTGTGGCACGTGCATGAAGTATTCAATATAGACGAAAACAAAAACTAATTACACAATTTGCCTGTAAATCGGGAGACGAATCTTTTGACCCTAGTTAGTCTATGATTGTACAATATTTTACCACAAACAAACGAAAGTACTACAGTAACGAAATACAAAAAATTTTCACATCTAAAGGCCTTACTATATGTACATATAACACGTATATAACACGCAACAGCCGTTCAAAACAGGAACAGGTTCCACAGTGGAGAAAAAGCAGGATCCAACAAAAAACACAACACCACAGGTTTTTTGGACGGATGCTCATCCGTCATTATCTTGTCTGTGCCAATGTATTACCTAATCGTATCAACAACTAAGAACTAAGAATCTCTGCTCTTGCCTGTGCAGTAGTACTATACGCCTATACGAATACGAGTAAGGAGTAACAGCTAGGAACCTCTGTTTTTCCTGTGCAGTAACAACCTTCTTTCTTGCCTTTACACTAACAACCTTTCTTGACGGATGGTCCTTCCCTGCAAAATATGGTGGAAACTTAATTAGAGCACAAGTTAAGCACACAGACAAACTCTGTTAAGTGTTAACTTCATGATTAGCTAATTCTCCTAACATAATTGGAAAACAAAGATTTTCAACACTGGGGTAAAAGTGCATAAACCAGTCATACATTAGGGTACTAATATGTTACAAACTTTGTTTCTTTCCATATGAACAGTATAAACTATTGTCAGACATCTATCCTACCGTAATCGAACAATCTATTTTAGCAAATATATTCAATCAAAGAATAAAGGCAATCAAGTGGAAGTTACCCTAACAGTTTGTCAGTTGGTTTGCTTCAAAAATCCGAGATCAAGCCAGGCAAGAGTGCTTCGCATGTTCTGCCATACTCCTAAAGACAACAGAGGGAATAAATAACGATGGAACATGACACAGATTATGGAAAATCAGAAGTCATTGCTATTTGTATCACTACCCACCTTGACCAGAATAAGAGCTGCTCCTTGCTCATAGCAGGATTTTGATAAATTCGGATGCATATCTTTGTAGGTAGTAGCATCCTCCAAAGCCTCTCCTTCATAGCCTGTGTACAGAAAGCAAAGGCTCCTCTTTGCATACAAGGTTGAATTATCAGGGTCAATTTCCATTGCCTGCATCCATTTAATGATTTAAGTTTACTAAACCAAAGATCATGTTAATACTTAACAAAGAAGGCCAAGAAGGCAGTAGGATAAAACATAACAATCACCCCGTGCTGAAGGATATACTACCAGTTTTGCTTTCTTGGAACTTATATGAATGTTATGCTCATTAAAATAAAATAAAGTCAATGGCCATATGTTAAGGTAACCTAACACTACTTTCTTGATTGATCAGGACGGTCAGCTACAGTGTACTAGGCGTTAAGTCAGAAAGTGACTTTTTGTCAGCAAACAGAAGTTCCTCTCATGTCTAAAGAGATGTTCGATACAAAAATTTACCATAGTATAGAGATTCGATGCATGAGAATAATCCCTTCTACAGAATGTGGCATCCCCTTCTGCTTCATAATCAGGTTCATGGTCTTCATGGAGCACAGGATGCTAAATAACATGCACAACCAAAAGCCAAATAAAATATGAAATATATGATGAACTGAAACTATAAGAAGTTCTAAAGTCAAATGATGTCATGATTCTAGCAATCCACAAGTTTTTGTCCATACTTGTGTTTTGGAACTTATAGATCTTGCATATTGAAGTAATCCATCAATGCTCCAGTCTGCAACTCTAGCCAAAGGGGCCGTGACAGGGAAAAGAACCTCGACACATTCTTGCCATCCTTGGATTGCAGCAATTTCTACTGCAACCCTACCATTCTGTTTAAAAGAAGAATATCATGGAGAATGTTGTCAAATAAATATACAAGAGTTTAGGGTTAAAATTAGGCTTCTGTTTCACAATGAGTAAAAAAAATGTGGAAAGCCATTTTACTCTAGCAGAATTAAGATCAGAAATGAGTGTATGTTAGGAATCAGAGGCAATTGTCCAGGCCAGGGCATGTAGTGTGATAAAAGTTTGTACTAGAATACAGCAATTAGCGAAGTCTATACAATCGTCAGGTCTCCATGACGGATCCCACCATAGAGGTTAGTAAACCATTCTGAAACCTCAACCTAAGGTCAGGAGAACCGGGAAAGGGCTCCCTTTTCCCTACCCCAATATTGGATTCTTACTTAAGAATCATGGTTTCAAGAACAAATGATCTCCCATCTCTGCCAATTATTGCCCAATTGTGAGAGGATGGCTAATGTGCCCCACATGTCTACTACTGAATGGTTCCAGGGAGGGGGTGCCCCACATGTCTACTTACTGAATGGTTCCAGGGAGGGATAATACAATTTCAGTGTCAACAACATTACAAATTTTGTTATTTCCTTTTTAAGAAAAAAAGAAGAGATAACATAGGACTCCAAAGTGCGGCATTTTATCGTAAACTGCTAGTAGCAAACACATTACAAGAAAGTTCCACACTAGTCAAACTTGAAAGTATGATAGACTCATAGACAACAAATAAGCTCTTCAAAAGTGACAATGAAAACTAAGTGTTAGGATAAAACTGACATCATCGGGTATGTTTGCATTTGCGCCAGCTTTCAACAAACACTTGACGAAGTCAGTTAAGCCAGCAGCTGCAGCTGCTACCAGTGGAGTTTCAGGCAGACCAATATTAACAGGGGCGCCAGCCTGAAAAATAGAGTGATACAGAATCTTAAACACAGATTTTCTTATAAAGCTTCAACTTGCGCTCATCCTAGAAATGACAAATCAAATTTATCCAGTTCCCTTGGTAAGATCTTTGTAGAGAATCAATAATAACAACTCTAACAGGACAAGTCATTGCACCTTGATAAGTAATTCCAAGCCTATCAATGAACGACCAGAGATTGCTGCTTTCAGCGGTGTGTATACCACATGTTTAGGCTGGAGATGAGAAAAAGAACACATTACTTGTACAAAAATAATGACATGGATACTGGAGAAAAAAAGAGCAGTTCAATACGAATTTTAGAATAATAAATAGAAGACTTAACCAAAAGTATCATATCTGATTTGACTACTTTGTAAACACGCAGATGGGAAACACAATAAAATCTTCATATATATCGTTGGGCGTAAATGCCCCCTACATTTTTAGGTAAAATCTAGCTTTCATTAACAGAGTCTGGCATGTTGTCTCAAATCTCAATGCACTAATCAAATGGAACCTCAAAAAAGATACAACAAAATTAGGGATCCACGCTCCATGCTCATTAACACATGAATAAGCCTATGTACAGACTTTAGTATCATCAGGCTTTACCATGGCTATCCAGAGGTTGTTCGGATCTCACTTTTTATCGATTTTTTAATCCAGAATCTGGAATATAAAGCATAAGCAAAAAGAAAATGTTTTACAGAGGAGAAAAATATAGCAGAAAATGGTTTTCTAAAATCAAATTACAAAAAAAGTTTTACCTGTTTCCACGAAACTCAAAAAGTAACCAATAGAATAATTGAAAGCTTGTTACAGATAATGATGATTTACTGTAGCGGCTATCCTATATAACTGTATAAGAACTGAAAATCCATGTCATAAAAATATTTTTTCTCGAACATTGCAGGATAATTCATGCAATAATATGCAAGACTAGAAAATTGACCAAAATACGGGATCCGAAGTTTCAAACGACCATTAGGAAATTGATACAATGTGATCTTGTTTTCCAATGAGTTATCATATGGAACGTATGCATTCAATTAAATGGTAACAGAACAAAAGATGCAAAATCCAATCAGATTTTGAGACAGACAACAAACAAAATCTCAAGTGGAACCCTCAAGCCTCGATGGAAGAAGTGAAATATGATGAAGAAGACAAACACGAGCATTTATACTTCCAAACAAATTAGTCCAGCTGTTACTTCTTTGGTTTATTATCATGGATACTAATTAAATACTAAACCTGTACATCGTGTATTGGTAAGAAGAGCAAACTAGAGCCGGTAAGAAAGAACTATTACCTCTGCGTCATGATGCAACAATAACTCCACCATTCTTGCATTTCCACATTGGGCAGCAATATATAGTGGACTTTTAGATTTCCACTGAGGGTCAGCATAAGCCCCTTTTGACAATAACAATTCTGATATTTCATAGTAACCTGGGTCAAAAGAGAGGGAAATAATCACGCCATGTTGCATTTATGGATATATTAAATGAGATGTGTTTCTGTTTCATGACTAAAGTACCAAAAGTAACCATATGTTAACAACAAAAACAATTTTCGAAAGCATTAGGCAAACTAGTTATTTACCGCAAAGTGAATGTTTAAGGCTTCCAGCAACCAAGGAAATAGCATGGTCAAAACTGAAAATCAATGTTTTAGTCAAGCAACTGTGCAACACAGCACCATGTCCCTCTCTCCCCTTTTTTCCCCAGTGCTTTATTCAATGGTGGTTTATAATGACTTATATATGTTCTAGCAACCAAGCAACTCTTTAGATGACCACAATGTATGTCCAATAGGCATTAGGCAATAATAAACCTAAGTCCTGAAATTTACCTTACATAAGAGACAAAACACATTTGGCATGATAGTAAAGCTCGAAGAACAGCAAAAGGAAGTCCGAAATTTGCATATTCAAGGATAAAGAGAACCTCTAATCGCTGCAATGTGTAGAGGATAACTCCCATAGATGTCTGCTCTGTTAGGATTAGCATCATGATCGAGAAGAAGCCTCACAACAGCTAAAGATCCACTACCATGTATTGCGAAAACTAGTGGTGTCGCACCTGGCAAGTGGCAATCAGAATGATCAACACTTATTGCTTATAACCAAATGAAGTCATATGTAATAGAAACATATAGTAGTATTACAGAGGTGTATCTGTATTCCTGTATCATGGCATAAGGATCAAACCAGGGGCAGAGCTTTCTTAGGGCTAGAAAAGGCCATGGCCACCCCTGGTTTGTGTACTTGTTTAGTATAGACAGTAATGTTTGAGTCATTAGTTCATTAGTAACTTTTTTATGGATTGCTCCCCCCTAATAATCTGAGGCAAAGTCCGTCACTGGATTAAACTGAACGGCGAGATCCCTGACTCACACTGCCATCACAGTTAATGTTACCTTATATCATTTTTTATAATGGTAGACTTCATTAAAAACTCCATGCATTTCCCACAAACCAACCCTTTGCCGAAATTTTGCCAAGCAGACAAAGGTTTACCTCTTTATTAATACTATTGAAACAAAATATAAGACTGGGAATCCCGTTCACATCAAATGCGAAAGGAACTGTCACATCAAATGTGAAAGGAACTGCCAATTATCACTTACCATCTCCATGTAAATGATCCTCCAACCTCACATGTTTGTACATTTCTCAATGGAAATTGGGAGAGATTGGTGAACGATGGCCTGGGCAGACTCTGAATAAAATACCAATTGCACTCCAAAATACTTGGGAAAGACAGGATTACAGGTGACGACGTGACGTGCATATTACCAGATTTCATCTGCTAATCATGCACACCTAGCTTGTATCAGGACTTAGAAGTCACATCAGTCACCATAGTCAGTTTCCAGTATTTTCTCCAAAATCCATGAGTCAACGTGCATTTCATTTCACAAACACTACTATTTGCAGAAGTTTTTGTCAGATAGATAAAGTTCCCCTATTCTGGAAACCAAAAAAAAAAAGGAGTGGAAAACCCATTTGCATTAATGCAAAAGAAACTTGAAATCGTGTAAGATCTTCACATAAACCATCCTTCAACATATTTGTCAATGGAAATTGGGAGGGATTACTGAACTACAACCTAAGCAGACTCTGAATAAAATACAAATTGCACTCCGAGAAACTGGGAAGAAATAAGACATGATTACTGGTTACATGGATGCATATGACCACATTTCATATACTATCATGCATACCTAACTCACATCGGCCACAATAGCCAGTTCCCAGAGTAATTTCTCCAAAACAAATAAGCGAGCAAATAAACTTAACCATCGATCTATCCCATAAATCAGATCAAAGCCTCCCTTCCCGTGCTCAGAAACATGATCCAACGGTCCAACCATCCCATCGGTGCTGACCCAGCGAACGTCATGCAAAAGCAAAAATAGAAAGAAGATACGAACCATCAGTGCCAGTCGCGTTGACATCGAGCCCGAGATCCTTGATCAGGTACTTGCACGCCTTAAACTTCCCGGCGGCCGCCGCCATGTGCAGCGGCCCGTGACGCTTACTCCACGGGGCCTGGACCCATCTCACCGCCTCGTCCACGCTCATCCCAGCATGCTCCTTAAGCCGCTTCGCCAGCGCTGCGCAACAACAGCAACCCACAAAGCCACACAACAATTCGATCAGACCCCGAAACGCGAACCAAAAGCAAAAGGCAGAAAACTAGAGTCAACAGATCATCCAGATCACAGAGAAACCGTAATCGCCGTGTCCATCTCGAGAGCTCACTCTTGATTTTGGGGACGTAACCGTCGTGCGAGGCGCGGAGGAGCAGGGCCACCCTGTCTTCGATGGAGGGGTTGTGGCTGGCACTAGGGTTTCCGAATCCGAGCTCGAGCGGGGACGGTCGGACTCTCGGCTGCACCGGTGAAGGCCGCCCGGAGGAGGAGGCCATGGAGAGGAGAGGGTTCTGGAAGCTTCGCGGCGCAGGGGGAGAGAGAGAGAGAGAGAGAGAGAGAGAGAGAGGATGGACGGGTGGAATGGAAAAGAGCGGGAAGCGCGAGTCAGGCAGGCGGTGCCGTGGTTCCGTATAAAAGAAGGCAGCCAAGTGATCGGGAACGGCCCAAGTGGCAACTCCTTCCATGGGCCGACGCCCGACGGTGGTTGCGCTATGGCCCTTTTTTTTTTTGTTCGGGGTGTTGGCGTGTTGCGCTGCACTCTGCTCTGTTGTAATGCGTTGTTTATTTTCTGAGAGAAATAGCAGAAGTAGTTTTTCAGTTTACTACTTAAGTCCACGGCTCTAAATTATAGATCGTTTTGATTTTTTTAAATATATATTTTTTATTATATATTTAAATATACGAAGAATCTAATATTAAATAAAAACTTATAAAAAATAAAATAACCTATCAATTGAACGAAGGTAGCCGAAACTATATTGTTCGCAAAAAAGAGAAAATATATTGATATAAACAAAGGTAGCAGAAACTATATTGTTCGCAAAAAAGGGAAAATATATTGAAAACAACGGCGGAACGGTGGGCTGCGCAATCTTGTATCGTAAGGTATATATTTTTTTTTAGTTTTGATCAGTATTTGGTTATACCGATTCATATGAGACTTCTTAACCATTTGAAACGAATTAGGGTACTTGGGTGAAAGTGGTGTCAGAATGCCTACTAAAACATAGGTTTATTAGATCCATGTCATTGTTTTTAAAGTTCAGAGATCTATTATTATAATTTATATATTTTGAAACTTGTTATTATAATTCTTCGTGTACCCGATCCTTATCATTTTGTACATTTTTGGGTGTCCGAGCCTACTGATAGACCACTATACGCGTACGTATTTTTTGTATGGATCAAAACATCCTTGCTTCTTCCCTCCCTACACTTAATCTCCGGCCATCCTCCATCATGTAGTGGGCAGGCCGCCGCCTTGTACTATTCCTACTGCCTAGTGGAGGATGGCTAGAGGTGGAAGAAGGACTGGTGAGACCCATACGTCAACGAGTAAAAGGAGTAAGAAACACAAGGGTGTTTTGGTCCACATGGAAGATACGTATATATGTAGTAGTGATAGTGGGCCTAGGCACCTAGGAGACATAGAAACTGAAATTAGGTAGATAAAGAATTATAATGGCAAGTATTAGAATAGATGAATTATAATAGTAACTCTAACTTTGAAAATTCTAATAGCATGGATCAACTCTCGACAATTTGCACCAGACTCTCACGTCTCAGCTTGCCAAGTCACCTCATTTCCATTCGTGTTAAATTTTGGTCGGATCGTTAAAAGTTCACACTTTTCCAGCTGATTTCTACATCCTTCTAGAGTCTGTTCGCTTCTCTTATGAGCCGTAATTTTTCTGCCTAACAGTGTTTTTCCCTTATAATAAATCAGCGAACAGTATTTTCAGCTATGACTTTTTAAACCAACAAACAGGCTCTAAACGGTCTTGTATCTCGCACTTAACCTGCTGCCACCTCCTTGTGTCAACAGCAACAGTGGCAAGCATGGCAAGCCCCTAGCATCCGCTCTTCTGGACATACTTCCTCCATCTCTAAATAACTATTATTTTTTTATTTCCGTACCATAAATTTAACTAGATTTATAGAAAATATATGTAATATTTATATCTTTAAATAAATTATTATAAAAATAGATTCAATAATCTATCTAATAATAATAATTTTATACAAAAAATATTAATATTTTTATATATTAAATCAAAATTATTTTTCAAAAAACAAAAAAAGAAAGTTATTTAGGGACTAGCTAGCAGGCACGTAGCCGACCAGCCGGAATTCTTTGGACCTGAGCCTGTTGTCAATGTATCTCGCCTAAGTTTCCTGTGCGATGGTACTTCTGCAGACGGGAGCGTGCCACAAGTGGCGGGAGCCGCTTGCTGCATGCAACGACGGCCCACAATGTGGCCACTCACAACTATTTTCACATTGTAGACGTAGGTGTCGCTGTTCGCAGATATTTTTATTTTTCATTCTTGTTTTCTTTCTTCTTCTTTTTCATTTACTTTTGTTTTTTCTATTCTTGTTTTGTTTCTTTTCTTCTTTTCCATTTATTTTTTTGTCTCATTCTTATCTTTGTTTTATTTTTTATGTGATTTTTATTATTCTTTTAATTTAATATTTTGTGTTTTGTTTATTTTTTATTTTTCTCTTTTCTTATTATTTTTTATGTTCTTGTTTAGTAAATGTGATGTTCTATGTTCATGTGTTATATAAAGTGATATTCTATAATTTTTATATGTTCACTCAATATGTATGTAATATTTTATGTTGTATTTAGCGATGTTAGCTTAATATACGTGTGACATGATGTGATATTTTTGTTTTTGTATTCACGGGGTACACATATAATGTTCTATGTTGTATTTTTGCGATGTTCATAAATTATATATGTGATATTTTTGCAGTATAAATTTGATGTTCCATGATATGTTTATGTTCACACAGTATACATCACTATATATGATGTTCTATGATATATTTAGTGATGTTCATGCGGTATACATGTGATGTTCTACTGTGTATTTAGTGATGTTTACATAAATATATATATGATGTTCTATAATATATTTAATGTTGTTCTATAATGTATTTAGTAGTGTTTACTTAGTATACGTATGCTGTTCTATAATATATTTTAGGGTGTTGTTGACACCAGAAGTGGCAAACAGTTATACCGCAAGTATACATTAGTCAATGTAGGGAGTATTCCAAGATCGTTAGGATGTGATCAAAGGGTAAAGGTGGGCATAAAGAGATCTAACTAGCACTAATATGTGATCGCGATACTCTACGTAAACTGAGGTTTACCACCTCCTCCCTTACTGGAGGCAGTGTGCAAAATGGTAGATCGAGTTAAAGAGGTTTTCCACCTCCTCCCCTACCGAGGCGGCCACCCTACTCAGCCTGGTTTCCACCATAGTTAATTTGCCTAACACACGAACAAGGAACTTTCCACCTAGAGAAGACTGTCACTCTCGCTCTAGGTGTCTTGTAGTGCGACAAGCAGCTGTTGGGTATTCTTAACATCATTACAAAAAGTAGCCTTAGTTTTCTAATTCTAGTAACAATGCCAAAAATGCCAAACCTATCCCTCATACCACTTAAGCCAAGTTGTCATCCCCAGCATGATATAAGAGACGCGGTATTGAAATATGCAATTTCTCTTCTAAATAAATAATGAATGGGATCTACAAGTGCACAGATTAATACCGATGTAGCATTTTAACTAGGAAGTATTCCAGATATCGTTATTTATATTTTTACCACTGGGAAGGGATTAGCAACCATCAATATTGATTATAGAATGGAATATGAGATTGAGTATCTATCATTGCATGTATAATTGAGAACA
>Ga0182004_10001732_pt1 | contig 16377 bp, 14 predicted proteins | sample Sormic07211540_1_FD_120479 | JGI IMG/M metagenome (GOLD analysis project Ga0182004, IMG submission 120479) | Endophyte microbial communities from Sorghum bicolor roots, Mead, Nebraska, USA - 072115-40_1 MetaG | ecosystem: Host-associated > Plants > Roots > Unclassified | place: USA: Nebraska...
ACACCGAACTTCTCAGAATTGGAAACCGACACCGAACCGAAAAACCGAAAAACCGACTATTCGGCTCGGTTTCGGTTCGGTTCGGTTCGGTGTTCGGTTTTCGGTTGAAAAGTGCCCAGGCTGGAGGAGTAGACACTCTCGTTTACCCCGAAAGAGTAGCCGGTGGCCCTAATAATCTTCAAGATACAACTTTGATCGGTTTTATATTTTATTTTTGAGTATTCTAATAAGCATACGGGATTATTAAAGTCTTCTTCACAAATTGTCATATATTGGTTTTCCGCCTTCAAACTAAATATTTCACAGTGAACCTCTTAAGGTCTACTCCTTCCGTCCCTAAATATCTGTCGTTTATGTTTCTCAAAAAATAACTTCAACTAAATATATAGTAAAAAATATTAATATTTATAATAAATAAGTAGTATCATTGAAAATATCTTTGGATATAGTTTTTTAATAGATTTATTTTAAAATATAAATATTATATGTATTTTCTACGAATTGAGTCAAACTTGTGACACACACTAACGACGACAAATAAAAAGGAAGAGAGAGAGTAATTTAGAAGCAAAGAGGAGACAAACCCACGGATGATCCCCACCCCCCACGTCTGCCCCATAGAGAACTAAATAACTTATTCTTTTTATAGAATTATATATTATAATGTAGACGTCCAGCATGTATGCACACTCACTTCTATCAACATATATACGTAAACCCTACTCTTATGAGCACCTCTAAAAGACCGAGTCGGTAGATCTCGAGATTTATGAAATCATCGTAGATACCTCACTGGGATGGTGACGTCGCCTATCACTAAAAGTATAGCGCTGATAAATCCTAAAATAAATCTAGAAAAATACAAGCACCCATGGCAAGTCGAGGACTTAAATCTAGGTGGGCAGGTTCCACCGCAATAGACCAACCAATGATTAGTTCACAACTAAATAACTTATTCAAATGATAGCCAAAACTTTGAACTAGCCCTAAATTTTGATTAGATCTTTGGTTAAGTTGTTAAGTAATAAGTACTCCTTCCATATCCATAAAAAAATTATTTTAGACAAAGTTTGAGTCAAACATTGGAAATATAAATCATGAATAACTTTTAAGTTGTTGCAAGTGCTTTTGTGGGTGACTGGTTACTAGAGCTCGCTCTCATTCTAGAGACCCAAGTTTGAGCCTTGCATCTTCTTAATTAAAAAATGGGGGCATGGTCTGCTCCTTCCATCGAGTTCTTTTTAAGTCGTTAAGTTTGAAAATATAAAAATTATATGAATAGATTTGTCTTAAAAAATACTTTTATAAAAATATACATATACCACTTTTTGATAAATATTTTTATAAAAGCAAAAAATCAAAATTAAGCTTTGAAGACCGTATCGATGTCCTAAATGACTTCCTTTATGTGTATAAAGAAAATACATCTTAATGTAGACACTTGCTAGTTGCCGCAATGGAGAAAAGAACAAAACATGAATTAAGGCCGGACCATATGGTAGGGCTCTGGCTTCTCTTAAACAAACACCTCTAGTTTTGAATTATCTTTTTTAATAAAGGATAGTTAATATCCGGCTTCATCTACCATAAGGTAGAATCAGACCATTTATTACACAAATCGGTCAATCGACCAAGAAAGGACCCAAACCAGTAAGGAAAAATGAATGCAAAGAAAAATTTTGACTATGAAGTACAAATAAACTTAGTTGATCATAACCATCCATTGGATCTAAAGAAATGCAGAGCTGATGTCTCTAAAAATTGTCTAGCAAATAGTAGCTGGTCCTTTAGAAAGTCCCACTGCTGCAGTCTTGACCGTTGCCGAAGCCAATGGGTTCCCTTGAATAGTACCTGCAAAAAAAATTTCAGCCTGCATTTGTCAAAAACCATTTCGTTTCTTATTATCCAAATCATCCAGCATAATATTGTTGCTGCTGTTAATAATAGGAAACTACGAGTGTTCCATCTTAGACCAATTATCAAATAAATCGTCTATGCTATGGAGAGGTGCAATCTCAAACAGTAAATGTACAGTGCGCTATAGTGAAAGGTCCTAATATGGCTAGAGGGGAGGTGAATAGCCTATTTTAAAAATCTACAAGGCACTAGAGCAAAGGATTAATATAACAAAAGGCGTAAAGCAATTTTACTCTAGCTCTACAAGGGTTTCAAGCCACCTATCCAATAATTCTAGTTATTATAATCTCTAGGCACAAGCAATGGCTATGTCACTACTCTTTACAACTAGTTACAACTAGCTAAAACTAGTCTACTAGTTAAAACTAATTTGCAAGAAAGTAAAGAGGTGAGAGATAATTAATACCGATGTGTAGAGGATGAACCAATCACAATGTATATCAATATATTCACCGAAAGAACACCAATCACAATATTGACACCAATATTTTTCTCGCGAGGTTCACGTGCTTGCCGGCACACTAGTCCCAGTTGTGTCGACCAACACTTGGTGGTTCAGCGGCTAATAGGTGTTTCACAAACCTAGCCCAACAAATAGGCATCACAAGAACCTACCCACAAGTGAGGTAGCTCAATGACACGATCAATCCACTAGAGAGACTTTTGGCACTCCGCCGGAGAATAAGCCCAAGAACCCCTTACAAATATCACCTTGATTGGGGGCGGACACAATCACCAAATCCCTTCGCCAATCAACAAATCCACAAATGTCTAGGTGACGGCAATCACCAAGAGTAATAAGAAATCCACAATCACAACAATCACCTTGTGCCACAAGAATATGCAGTTTCAAATGCACCTAGGGTTTCCCTCAATCCTCTCTCAGATGAGCACCAAGCTATGAGAGGGAAAGGAGATGCTCACGAGCTCACTAGATCAAATCACGCAGGCCTCTCAAAAATCTCTCGTAGGATTAGTACTTGGGAGAGATGGGAGAGGGGAGTTCGAGTTCTCTGTTCTCTGGAAAGAAAGAAGTGAAGCGTTCTGTTCTGTGTTTGCGAGAGACCGAGAGCAAGGAAAATGGAGCACTCGGCCTAAATTTACTTGGCCAGCCAGCTCTTCAACAGGCAAAACAACAGTGCCGTTTGCCACAACAGGCAGCACAGACACTGAGTGACCCTCTGCATTCTCTCAGCAATGGGCCCCATCAAATAAATGAGCAAGTGGCAAAGAGCTACAACCGCCCAACAGTCCACGCGCATGCACTCCTGCCAATCTCCTTTTTGAATGGATGAGCAGCACCTCAAAATAATTAAGTACCTCCTTGTACTTGAGTGGACTCCACGCTATGAATAGCAAAGGTCAATGGCTGCCTCCTTTTCTCAAATTGTGCTCACACATGCATGCAAGCATGCAAAACACCTCTCTCTTTCTCTCTCTCATTTATTATGGCAAGAGCTCCACAACATGCAACGTATGCAAGCATGGTCCCTGTCTACCTTTTCCTTCTTACGCACGAGACAGACAGCAAGTAGCAGCTGTAAATTCTTTCAACTGATTCCAACTAGCTGTAACTGCTTTCAACTTTCTTTCTCCTGCCTGCTGTTGGACTGCACACTGGATTTAACTGGTTGCGACTGCCTCCAGTTACCTACAATCACATTCATTTGCTTGCTGTTGAGCTGTGTACTGATTTTAACTAGTTCCAACTAGTCGTAAATGCTTCCAGCTTCTTGCAAAAGCCTTCACTTGTTTGCTGTTAAACTGTGCACTAGTTTCTGGCTGGTTCCGACTGCTTCCAACTTATTTCAGCTACTTATAAAATTTAGTTTGTTTCAGCAGCTTACAGTTCCTTTACATCTGGACAACAGTTCACCTTCTTTGAATTTTCAGCACCTTTTCAAGTAGCTAATTTCACCAAAATATTCTAAAATAAATTGGACATATAAATTAGCTTTTCACAAATATTTTTATAGGCTTTCTCATGCAGTTCACCGCGTAACTAAGCACTAGGTAAATGCAAATGAGAAACATACTTGGTGGCACTAGATAACCATTGTAATTAAAGATTTTCCCTCTTTATAGTACGGTTATCTATCCTAAATCCACTCACATCCTCTAGGTGTCTTGAGTGGCAAAACACCTTGAGCCCATTTAATTTTTCTCTTTCTTCTTTTCCAAGTTGGAGCACTTAAATATCATCTTTTGGTTACCTCCATCACCATGACCATCATCTAGCTCCATCACTTGGTGTATACCAACCTATCTTTGTATTTTACTCATGACAAAGGTGAGTACACATAGGTTTTATCAATTATCCAAAACCAAACTAGAGCTTTCACATAGGAATTTAGCATGAAAGTATTTAAAAAAGAGGTGGTGAATAGTTTCTGGACAGTGACAGAAGGTGCATTTTGTGTCTCCAGTCCAGTTGCATCTGGCGAGGTTATCTTTGGTTAGAATGACGCCTCTTTTTAAATACCATAAAAAGACTTTTATTCTTGTAGGTATTTTAATCTGCCAAATATATTGTGGCACCCTGACCTTGTTATTTATTAATGTAGCATACATTGATCTAACAGAAAATTGTCATGCAAATGCATTGCCCAAACAAAGGTGTCTCTTTCTCCTTGTAAGTACACATCATGTAAGGATGCGACAATCCTATGCCAATCCCTTAAATTCCTACCCACTAGGTTGCGGCAAAAGGAAATATTTAGGGGAACTGATGCTAGTACTCTTGCCACCAAGTCTTGCTTTCTCCTCACAACATTAAACAACGAGGGGAACTTATCTTTCAGTGGTTGGTTCCTCAACCAAGTGTCCGTCCAAAAATAGGTTTGTGAGCCGTCTTTCACTTTGAAAGAACCAAAGCTCATGAAAGTATCTTTAATATTCATCAGTCCTTTTCAGAACTGTTAGCCTTTTGGTACAGCTCCCTAACGTTTTATCTTTTATGTATTTTTTCTCAACAATTCTTGTCACAAACCTTCCTCATTCAATAGCTTGAAGAGCCATTTGCTCAACAAGTATTTGTTTTGTACCTCCAAATTATGTATGCCTAACCCCCTTGGATTTTTTTTTGTTATAAAAGCAACTTCTCTAGTGAAACGCCCTTCTGAAAAATGTTCAGAAATCTTTTGTTTTTGAGGAATTGGTGGAAGAGGTCAAATGTCCAAAGTGCCTTTGCAAACTTGGTGACTGTTTGAGAGTTTAGGGACCAAGATGAGCCAAGAAAAATTTATGTTTTCATGACTTTGGCTTACTATTACTAGGCAAAAATGACTTTAGTTTCACCGATTTAATTTGATTTCACAAGCTGTTCCTCACGTGCACATTTAGGAGGGCTTCTAGTTAGCTGGTGGAGAAGTCCAAGCAACTATAAACCCTATGGAAGAGTTAACATTGAGGTTTGCTTTCCAAGAATATAAGATTAAAATGACGATAGATGGGCAATGATATCAGTTAATGGCGTTGGTGGTAGAAAAAGGTTATTCGGCAAAGGTCAAGAAAAAAGATAGGAGAGGGAAGATGGGAGGAAGGGAACAGTGTCCTAAAAGCGGCAATGTTTACAAGTGTTGCATCCCGCTTGTCTGGCTAATAGAAGATTTCTCATTCTCATATTTAGAGGGTGTTTACTTCCCATTTCATTTCAAAAAATTTTGAGTTTTGGTCTATTATTTTGCATAATGGAATTAAATACCATGCAAAATTTTTAGTAAAATGGTTGTCATTCTCTATTTTAGATTTTGGCCTCAAGAGGCAAAAAAAACCTTAAGGCCTCGTTCATTTTCATAGGATTCAATCTAGGAGATGAATCAATCCAGGTCTGGAACCGGTTGATCCACTTCTGTCACTCATTCCAAGCCTGGATTCAATTCCCTAGCAAAACCAATCCTAGTGGGCTCCTAGATGTTGTTCGGTTCAACCAGAGATGAATCCTGCCAAGAATCGACATGTATACACATCTAGGTGTTTAACTAACACAAATAGATCTAAGTGCTTGTCATCAATAAAAAAAAGTTAATGTGCAGTACCAAAGCTACAACAGGATATCAATGACCAACAGTGTCTACCTTGAGGAGTTGAAGCGGGCCTGCCCCAACTCCGCCCAAGATCGTGCTCGCTGTCCAAGATCCAAGAACCCCAGAGGAGGGAGAGAAGATGAGGACGAAGGGGAGAGCGAGGGATCACCGGCGAGAAGGACGAGGAGACGAGGAAGGGGAAGGACATAAGGTTGGAGTCAGTCGCGTCACCATCGTCTCGCACCGCCCCACTATCGCCGCCTCTACTACGTCCTACGGGTGCTCGTGGTTGCCTCGCTTCTCTGTTTTTCTTCCTCACGTGTACCTCGCGCCGCCTCAGCTCTAACTCTGATCCGGAGGGTAGGAAGTTGGGCTTTGTTCCGGGCCGTGGAGGGGGGTGGAATGGCCAAACCTAGCCAGATTTCTTTCCAGGCCAGCCCAAACCGAAGTGCATTTTGAGGCAAGCTTGGCTTCAAAACGGGCCAGCAACAATCCACACGGATTGAGCAGCAAAACGGGCCATTCCGGCCAAAACGAACGAGGCCTAGAAGAGCCTCAAGAGGCCATAATAAGAGCAATAAATTCTGTATTTTGGACAAAACTAAACGTAACCCTAAAAATTTTGGTATTTTGCATTTCATCATTCCAAAGTAGTTGGTATTTTGAATTTTGCATCTCATAGAGCTCCAAACAGGCCCTTATTAGATGATGGTCGCTCGCACATTTGTTGGGGCCTCGGCATGCTGTACCTAATAATTCTATTTTAAATTTATAATAATAAATGCTAATCGCAAAACAAAAAAAATTATAATAAATGCTTTGTTTTATTACTCGTGCCCATGTAAGGCCCAAACCGGCCCAACACAACTCGATTACTCCAGGGGCCAGGGCCCTAGCACGTCCAAGTGTCCACACGCCCAGAACCGCCGCCACCCGCCGTCGTACGCCAGCTACAGCAACTCCCGTCCCGTCGCGCTTTCTCCAGGCCGCGCCGACGTTCGCCGCCCGCCGCGCGTTCTCCAATCTCCAGCAACGCCGACCTTGTTCGGCTGTTCACCTGGCCACGCGGACCAACACCACGCCTCCCCAGCCCGCTCTGGTGTGTTGTACTCCATCGCTTGGTATATACAACATTAATTGGAGCATTTGCAAGGTTTCTTTGCTTAGAGCCGAGAATTGGATATCAGGACAATGTTAACGTGAATCAATGTACGTTAACATGGGATTATGGATTCGGTTAGGTCTGACTGAGATTCTTAGCTTAAGACCTCCAAACATAGCATGATGATATTCAATTATTTTGTTTTGGCAGTAGGAACGTAATATAATTTCTGCCACGATATCGAACAGGATATTTTTTAGCCATACTTTTGGTTATTTCATTTCATATTTGTATATAGTGAATTTCCTTGCATTTCTTTTTACCTGTATACCATATTGTGTATTGGTTGGATTGTACCAAATTGTTTATTATACTACCCTGGTGAAATGCCTCTGAGACCCGTTGTGCTGGTTTCTGTCCCGCTGTGTCCAGGATGATGATGGGGCTCTCAGAAGGGGAGAAGCACTTCATCCACGGTGGCATTGCACAAGACATTCGCACTGATGGGCGTAGGCGACTGCAATTCCGGGCCCTTTCTGTCCAGACTGGAGTCATCCCACAGGCAGGTTTCATAACTTGTTTGGTCGCATCTGCATGGCCTTTTCTCTTTTCTTCTTTCTGGGCGGGTTTATGTTACTTCAGGTTGGTGGTTGTTACAGGCGAATGGCTCAGCGCGTGTTAGATTGGGGGTCACCGAAATAATTGCTAGTGTCAAGGTAAGAGTTCGTGTTTGCTTTTGCTTCCAACAGGGTGATGCCAATGTTTTTGCATGTTCAGTTCAATCCTCTGTACAGCATCTTATATACTGAACTTGCTTCTAAATTCCTACCAATCAACTCTTATTTTCTGTAGACATTGAGGTTATCAATTATTGATTCTAATTAAGCATCAGGCATCTATGCTGCAAAGCTCTGAATGACAATAAACATTACGATTGAGAGTCAACATATCTGTTGATATTATTAGTACTTAAACTTGCCCAACAGTAGTAATATAAACTTGTTAGACATAGTGTGGTGTACCTCTTCATCTGTAATTTTATTTGACTTCTTTTGTTTTCGACGAATTGGCATCTGCAGGCTGAACTGGGAAAACCAAGCATTCTTCATCCTGACAAAGGAAAAGTTTCAATTTTTGTTGACTGTAGTCCAACAGCTGAGCCTATGTTTGAGGTTGGTGATTTCCTGTGTCTGGATAAAAATGAAATAATCAGAGTCTGATACATTATTTGATTTCTCATATGCCCATTATTTAGCAATGTGGTTGTGGTGTTTATTTCTAAATATTTTAGATCTTCTATGAATCTATGGGATATGCATTTAGGCTTTGCACAAATTCTATTATAGAATGCTAATGATGTGGCATTGAATATGAAGAAACAATGAGCCTGCTAACTATGAAAAATAAAGAAATCACGGGGGCACATTTGAAGAAGCTTGTCTCAAAATGTTTCTGATAGTAGTTTTTTTTGACGTTATGTTACTAGAGGCTTTTATTATTTACAGGTGCTTTAGCAGATAAATCCCTTTTCAGGGTGTGCTCATTCCATTACAGGTAGTAGAAAACAGTATTTTGCTTAGCAATGTCTGGTAAAACAATGCTGCTAGAAAGGAATACATATTCCGTTACCATTATTGTAACCCCACATTTTGTATAACTTATGGCACATGTAGAAAGGGAAACACTATTTTGTTCCTCTTAAGATTTCATTCTGTTTGAAAATTTATAGTTTTACTTTTGTATAATGCTTATCTTATTTGGATTTTTCTAGGGTAGAGGTTCTGAGGAATTGTCCGCTGAGCTCTCTGCTGCCCTGCAAAGATGCTTGCTAGGTGGTAAAAGTGGTGCAGGTAACATATAGTTTTTTGCATCCCTATAATCCTTGCATTTGACGTAGCTTTGGACAAGGTCTTAGTGTACACTGATCTCCATAGTTTGAGACTCCTTATATCTGCATCATTTCTTCTCTATCATCAGTTAGAACTACTATTTGAACATGGGTGACGACATTCTTTGTGTCATTACAATTGGTAGGCAATTGATCGGACGTGTCTTCATTAGATTAAGCTTTTCCTAGCCAGTGAATTATACCTAGTAATTGGGACCTATGGTACCAATACTAAGCACATTTATTTGGATACACCAACTAGAATGGCATTGCATTCATCACCATCGATTGCCATTGTCATGCCTATTTAGTTGCAGGTGTAGTACTTAATGTTACAAGTGTTATGGATGATCTTTGGACCAAAAACAGATGCATGCCATTATTTCTGCCAGTCGTCCTACATTTGGTATAAAGGTGATTTTAAGTGCACTGAAGTTGCTGAACTGTCATATCTTTCATTGTTCTTTAAACTTTCTAGGTTATTGGGAGATCTCATTTAGAGATTAGTGTGTTGCAATGCTGCTTGTTTGATTGCGCACTAAAGTTGCTGAACTGTCATATCTGTGATTGTTCTTTAAACTTCCAGGTTATTGGGAGATTTCATTTAGAGATTAGTGTGTTAATCAGTTGCAATTCTGCTTCTTTGATTGTGTTGTTTGTTATAGTCAAGAAATTTTTTATGAGAAACAGATTCTCATTTTGTTATCCATCTGTTTGCTTGTATATACAGTTTTATTTCAATTCAAACTCATGCCAGCAGCATTTTGTTGGCATATACTTGACTACACCGAATTGAATTGGCATCACATCTGTTAGTGTCAATAAACAGCATCCTCATTTCAGGTGCTGCAATTGATCTGTCGTCCCTAATTGTTGTTGAGGGAAAGGTCTGTTGGGATCTGTACATTGATGGGCTTGTGGTCAGTTCTGATGGGAATTTGCTAGATGCGCTAGCTGCTGCAATAAAGGTGACTTTTGGTTTGTGTTGCTTGTTAGTTGCAGGTTTAAATTTCATATTTTTCTTGTGCAACTCTTTGAACGGAGTCTAGTGTTTCCACTCCACAAATGCATTGGTGGAAAAAGTGTCATCTGTTCTTCATAGACAGTTATCATTGCATCAGATATGGAAAATATTAAAATGTTCAATAACAGGACTCCATAGGTTTCTTTACTCTCTGTTTCATTTGATAGAGGTGCTTATATGTTATCTTAATATGATTTTATAAATGTTGCGATGGCTTCAAATAATCTTGTCTGATGACTGACAAACTTAAAAAGAGTGTCTCCGAGCAAATTAAGGAAAACTTATTTATACATGCCGATGTTGAATTGCCACTGAGGACCAAGTTTTGGTAAATTTCCATATGTTGATTTATTTCTTGAATAGAAATAAAAAAGAAATAATCACCTACTACTTAAATAATATTATTGACAGCCTTATTAACCAGTCAACCAGGTTGAATATCTGTAGTGTGAGGGACAAACTTTGCGCAAAGCATCACCAACTAGTTAAAAATACTATTGACAGCCTTATTAACCAGCGAACTAGGTATTGAACGCGGTGCAGCTGTTTTAACTGATGTTTCCTTCAATGGGAATCTGCATGCACCATCTTGTTTTCTTCATTTATATTTTGATTTGGGTATAAGCATATAACTCCAGCTTATGCTCCCAGCTGTTGAAAAGTCTTTCACCCTTGAGAACTGCAAAACAAGGCATATTATAGTATACTAATTCCCATTTTGTTGCTTCTAAATTAAATAGGTTCTCTGATCTGTTGACCCCTTCTGGCTTTGAAAGTTAGGAATCCATTTCTGATTTTAGTTAAGGGTGAAGGTTACACTCATCAGGAGATGGTGTGTAATCTGAACCCCTTAGATTTAATTTCCTTTTCTCTATCTCCTTTATTTTTATTTTTACTTTCTTTTTGTGAGAAGATTTTTTTATCTATGCTAGCTTAACAATATCTGATTAGCTGTGTATAATTATTAAACTACTACTCCCAAAAATTCACTGATGCATTTCTTCTATAAGTCCCACTTTTATGTTAAGAGTGTTGTTATGGTCGGCAATAGCTACAGGCGCAGGAATAGGGACTAGTTAGGCAAGAAGGGTTAAGGAGATCATGCAGGAAAAAGTCAGGCGCAGGAATAGGCAAGGGGATCATGCAGGCGCAGGACAAGCAATCAGGAAGAAGTCAATTAAGCAAGCTAGAGTATACGAGAGAATTATGGTTGTAAACTCTTTATAATCAGTGGTGATCAAGGAATAAAGCAGACAATTTCAACCAATCTAATTTTCACCTCCCTTTTATGTTATCTCATGTCCCTGCTCCCTCCTTCGATGCAACCACCACGGGCAGGAAACCAGCAGCTGAACAGCCGGTGACCTCCCACACCTACGCCATCCGGTCACTACCCCAGAGTCATGACAACTTGGTATCAGCCTCCAGCAATTCTGCCATGGGTTCCGGCAACACTGATCACCTCAAGCAGCTCGAGGAGACTCTGCGCAAGGAATCCCAGGAGGGGTTTAAGACGACGATCACCTCCGGCATCAGTGAGCTCACCTCTGTCGTCAAGGGCTTCCAGACCGGCTTGGATGAGATAACAGAGAAGGGAGGTGAGAATTAGATTGGTTGTAATTGTCTGCTTTATTCCTTGATCACCACTGATTATAAAGTTTACGAGCATAATTTTCTCCTAGACTCTAGCTTGCTTAATTGACTTCTTCATGATTGCTTATTCCTGCGCCTGCATGATCCCCTTGCCTATTTCTGCGCGGGTGCTATAGTTCTGATTTTTCCATAATGGGCCAACCCCAGAAGGGTAGCAATGTAGAGTTTCATACATGGGCCCCATGGGCCTAATACTCATACTCCAACACCCCCCACAGTCTAAACTACCGGCGCAGCGGAGTTTGCAGACTGGACACGAAAAGAAATACAACACACGAGCCCCACCATAGATGCAACTAGCCACTTGTGATGTTGAGGCTGGAGCAGAACTCGGTGAAGGTCGAAGACGGGAGACCCTTGGTGAAGATGTCGGCAAACTGGGAGGTGGTCGCGACGTGGAGGACCCGAGCATCGCCGATGGCGACCCGATCATGGACGAAGTGGACATCGATCTCCACATGCTTGGTCCTCTGGTGCTGGATCGGGTTGGTGGAGAGGTACACCGCACTGACGTTGTCGCAGTAGACCAGCGCGCTCCGGGAGAGAGGGCTATGGAGCTCGGTGAGGAGCTACCGGAGCCAGGACGCCTCAGTCACGCCGTTAGCTACAACGCGGTATTCCGCCTCGGCATTGGAGTGGGAGACGATCGGCTGGCGTTTGGACGACCAGGACACCAGGTTGCCGCCCAGAAAGACGGCGTAGCCGGAGGTGGAGCGCTGAGTGTCCAGACACTCGGCCCAGTCGGCGTCAGTGTAGACAATGAGCTCGGTGGAGGACGAGCGCCGGTGAAGAAGGAGGTCGAAGTCAACGGTGCCACGGAGGTAGCGAAGGATCCGCTTGAGAGCAGTGAGGTGTGGCTCTCGGGGATCATGCATATGGAGACATATCTGCTGAACTGCATAGGTGATGTCCGGCCGGGTGAAGGTGAGGTACTGAAGTGCACCAGCAAGACTCCGATATGCAGTGGGGTCTGTCACTCGGGTGCCCTCGGCCTCTGAGAGCTTGCCCTGTGTGTCAACCGGAGTGGAGCAGGCTTGCAGTCAGTCATCCCAGCTCGCTCTAGGATATCAAGAGTGTACTGACGCTGGTGAAGAAGTAAGCCGGTTAGATGAGGTTCAACAGTGACCCCGAGGAAATGATGGAGCACACCCAGATCTTTCATAGCAAACTCCTGTTGAAGTGAGGCTATGATCCGCGAAGGAGGGACTCACTGGAGGCTGTGAGGACAATGTCGTCAACACAGAGCAGCAGGTACGTAGTCTCAACGCCATGGTGATAGATGAACAGAGAGGTATCTGACTTGGCCTCCACAAATCCCAGGGTCAGTAGGAAAGCAGCAAACCGATGGTTCCATGCCCGGGGGGCTTGCTTGAGGCCGTAGAGAGCTTTGTTGAGCCGACACACCATGTCAGGACGAGAAGAGTCAAAAAACCTTGCCGGCTGACTGCAGTAGACTGTCTCAGTGAGGACGCCATGCAGGAAGGCATTCTTGACGTCCAACTGATGCACGGGCCACCCGCGAGTGAGGGCTAGCGAGAGCACCGTGCGGACGGTAGCCGGCTTCACCACTGGGCTGAAAGTCTCGTTGTAGTCGACACCGGGGCGCTGAGTGAAGGCCCGAAGAACCCAACGAGCCTTGTACCGCTCAAGAGTGCTGTCAGCCTGGCGCTTGTGAGTCCAGATCCACTTGCCGGTGACGATGTTGGAGCCCGGCGGACGAGGCACCAGATCCCATGTCCGGTTGGCGAGGAGCGCCACATACTCCTCTTCCATCGCGTGGCGCCAGTGAGGGTCCAGCAGGGCTTCGCGGACAGAAGGGGGTACTGGGGGACCTGCGAGTCCCCGGGCATCGCCGCAAGAGCCTGGGGCTGCAGGGTACTAGCCGTGTGTCGCGTCACCATAGGGTGAACATGACGTGGGTGTCGGTGAAGTAGCGGTGGGTGGTACACCGGCGTCGCGACACGGGCAGCTTGGGGCCTCGGTGTCGTTGTTGCTAGTGGAGAAGAAGTCGTCGGTGGCGTAGGTGACCCCAACGAAGACGGGGCCACCAGTGGCGACGGAGGCAGCGGCGCCAGCCGGGCACGTCGCTGGTAGACGAGCACCGGCTGGGCGAAACGCGCCGGTGGGGCCGGAGTCGCCGGCCTGGGACCCGCGTCGGGCGCAGGGGCGGGGGCCAGCCCGGAAGGTGACCCCTCGAGGCCTGGGCAGGGAGCAGGGCCAGGGGTATCACAGGCAATCGACGAGCTGGGACACGGTCACGGCGTAGCAGTACCTGCAGGAAGCAGCTGCAAAGGTGGCTCGACCACCGAGTCAGTGGAAAACATAGATGATATGTCAAGCTCCGGGGTGGAAGTGGGAGTGGTGGTGGTGGAAAAGGGGAAGACAGACTCATCGAACACCACATGGCGAGAGATGAGGACGCGTCGAGAGGTAAGGTCATAGCATCGGTACCCCTTGTGATCCGTAGAGTATCCGAGAAAGACATAGAGAGTCGAGCGGGGAGCCAGCTTGTGGGGAGCGGTGGTGGTGGTGTTCGGGTAACACGCACACCCGAAGACTCGAAGGTGATCGTAGCGAGGAGGGGTACCGAAGAGAGCGTGGTGTGGCGTGGGAGCTGGGTAGGCAACTGAAGGAAGGCAGTTGAGGAGGTAGTTGGAGGTGTGCAAGCTCTTAGCCCAGAAGCAAGCAGGGAGTGACGCTTGAAGCAGAAGAGTGCGCACGGTGTTGTTGGTAGTGCGAATCATGCACTCAGCCTTGCCGTTCTGAGAGGACGTATACAGACAAGACATGCGCAATTGGACACCGTGAGCGAGGAAGAAGGCACGGGAGGTGGAGTTATCGAACTTCCGACCATTGTCACTGGACGACCTTGAGGTCAAGCTGAACTGTGTGGACACCCACGTGAAGAAGTGGAGGATCGCGGGAAAAGCATCAGACTTCGCACGTAAAGGAATAGTCCAGGAATAATGCGAATAATCATCAACCACCACAAGATAGTACTTGTATCCCGAAATACTGATGACAGGAGATGTCCATAGGTCGCAATGTACAAGATAAAAAATGCGGGCTATGGTAAGAACTATGAAAAGGAAGACGAACATGATGACCCAGTTGGCACGCATGACACAACTGCTCATCGTGAGCCCGACTACATTGAATATCGGAACTATGAGTGAGCTGCATCAGGGCATCACGTCCAGGAAGGCCGAGGCGCCGGTCCCAAGTAGTGGAGGAAGTAGTGGCGGCGAAAGCAGCTGACAGGGTAGGTGGCAATGAAGAGGAAGAAGGCGTCGGAAACCGAAGGGTGTAAAGGGGCCCCGTGCTGTCACACCGGAGAAGAGGACGCCGGGAAGCCAAATCCTTCACAGTAAGACCAGAAGAGTCAAACTCAATAGAACACTGTAAAACGATGAATGGAGAGAAGGTTGTGAACCATAGAAGGTGCAACGAGAACATCAGGAAGACGAAAAGAGCCATGAGAGCCGACGGCTCCCACAGAAGTGATAGGAAGACACGACCCATGTGTGACCATGATGGATGAAGGAAGAAAGGAAGAAGGAGGGTGAACAAAAGAAAGAATACCAGCGTTTAGAGTGGTGTGGTAAGTGGCTCTAGAGTCGGCGACCCACTCTGGCCCAACAGGTGGTGTCAGAGCCATAGTGTTGAAGGAGTTGGCCAAGGCCGTCGGGTTCCAACCGGCAGGCCCAGGCAAGGCGCCGGGAGGTGTAGCCCATGTGGACGTGGAGTACGCGCCGGGAGGTGCCGCCCACGGAGTCGCTGAGGGGAACCCCGGAGGAACACCAGCGCATGGCTGCCAGTGGGCGAGGCTCACCACCAGGAGCCTGGAATGGCCATATGGAGATGTGCCCTGACCACGGGTTGTGGAAGGAGGGCCAGGGTGCACCTCGTGGAGGTGCTGGCTCCGTGTTGCCCCCACGACCTGTGCCACGTCTCTCCCCCCCTCGCGGCAACGGCGGCCGCCATGGCCCCCCACCCCCGCTCGGCCCGGGAGGGGAGAGGACCAAGAAGGGATGATTAGGGTGGTGTCGAACGTGGCGAGGGAGTGGGGGCGAGAGCAGTCGAGGAGGACGAGGACCCCGGCGCGGAGTTGGACCCAGGCTAGAGTTCTTGAGTAAGCTGCTCCATGACAAGGTCGTCACGGACCTGCAGGGTGGTGGGCAAGGGCCGCTGCCGAGTGATCCACGTCCGGAGGTGGGCGCAGCGGTCACTGAGCCCGTGGTGGACGTTGAGGACCAAGAGACGGTCCTCCACGGGCCAGCCGAGGTCGCTGAGGGAGTCCGCCATGCTCTTCATTCGGTAGCAGAAGTCACCAACGGAGAGGTCACCCTAGACGAAGGTCCGAAAGCTCGCATCGAGCCGCAGAGCCCAGGCTTCAGCGTTGCCTAGAAACTGCCCCTCAAGCGCCAGCAAAGCCCCGGGAGCATTCGGAGTGTTGCGGACGAGGTCGTGGAGGTCGAGGGAGATCGTCCCCATAATCCAGGACAGGACGATGCTGTCGAGGCGCAGCCACGAGGGGGTCGGGACAACGCCTGCGACGTCGAGGAGGACGTGGTCGTCGAGGGCGTAACGACATAGAGTGAGAAGGACCAGGTTCCGCCAGCGGGCGTAGGAAGGCGACTCAGGCTCGAGGACGACCGGAAGCAGGAGCCGGATGTTCTGGACACCCTGGCCTCGTAGTGGAGCTGCGCCACGAGCGGGTTGGCCGGGTCGTGCCAGAGGACCGCGGTGTGAGCCACGCGATGACCGG
>Ga0182004_10001733_pt1 | contig 16374 bp, 20 predicted proteins | sample Sormic07211540_1_FD_120479 | JGI IMG/M metagenome (GOLD analysis project Ga0182004, IMG submission 120479) | Endophyte microbial communities from Sorghum bicolor roots, Mead, Nebraska, USA - 072115-40_1 MetaG | ecosystem: Host-associated > Plants > Roots > Unclassified | place: USA: Nebraska...
AAAGCTCCGTCACTTGTCAACCATGACGAAGCTACTAATTTCGTCATCGAATGACCCAGTTCTGTGACGAAAATAGTTAGCGTCATTAGTGATTCGTCATTGATGAACATATTTCTAGTAGTGGCACCGTCTACCGATAAACTAGTACCGTGGGTATACCTAAGGTAGACTGCCGACTAGCTTTCGTCGACAGATACGTATGCACACTTACCCATATAAACACACATACGCAAACCATATTATCCTTGTGAGCACCTCCGAAAAACTATATCGGCACATCTTGAGATTGACGAAGTCACCACAGGCGTCTATCAAGGAGGTACAGTAGTGCTAATCTGAAGGGAGTATTTATATTTAAATCTAACGATCCCTATCTACATGAAAAGAATTGCCCACATCTCTTCAACCAAGTGAAGTGGAACTGAGACAAAACAATTGTTATTATGACTCCATCTCTCCCCACACTTGTAATAGAGCCCCTTCGCCCGCCAATATGCCTTGAACGTATTCAGTTTTGCATCACCCGTTCTTTCAATCATCTTCTAGAGATCCTTTCTATCATCTGGACTGACTCAAGACAGACTTACTGAAACTAGATGGAGGCGGTATAGGAAGAGGACGAGTTGCGCTTGGAGAACAGAGACTGATTCAACCAGTCAGCCAGAGCTACATGAAGACGCTTCCGGCCTGGCTTGGAGAATATAGACTGATCCGGCCGCTAAAGTTCTCTATGATTTTTTTTTATAAAACAATATAAAACTGATTTCATATATTCTAAGATAAAACAAGGAGGCAAATCGGATGGTTTCAAATGTTAAAGGGAGTATAAACATCTAGTTTTCTAATAGATGGAAGCAAATTGGACTTACATATAGTTGAGAGAGGTCAGATGGATTTTTTCCCTTCTTTTTCTATGTATCGTCTGTAGGGTGTAGAAGCTTATCCCTTTCACGTAGTGTACTCCTTTGGTCCCTTTTTCTAACCGTCGTTCCTCGTATTTTGACAAGTCAAACATTCTTAATTTTAGCAAACATGTACAAGAAAATACTAATAATATTTATAAGATATAATTTATATATTAGATAGATCATTAAATTTATTTTTCGTAACAAACTTTTTAGAGATAATACGAACCTAATTATTTTTCTTTAAAAAATATCAGCACACTTTCCCTAGTGACAAAAGGAACTAGTTGCTGAAAAGGTAACCCTGAATGAAGCGAATAGAAAAGTCCATGTAGCACGCGGCAAGAGCCAAGTTGGCATGCCGCTGGACGAAGGCAGCGGCGACTCGGCCTCACCTGCAATTCTACAGCCGTCGGATGAAAGATCGGCGCAGCAGATCCATCCGGTGAGGTGTCTCTGGTCCCCGTGGTCTCTATATACAGGGCTGGATGCATCATGCATGCCATGTCAGGTCGTGTTTCTAGGGATTAAAATTAAACACCTTACCGAGCGAGACGAGACTGCCGTAGTGCCGTGCCGATCTCTCGTCGGCGGCGATGTCGTTTCTGGTGGATTGGTTCTACGACATGTTTGTCTCTCTGGGCCTCTGGCAGAAGGAGGCCAAAATCCTCTTCCTCGGCCTCGACAACGCCGGCAAGACCACGCTGCTCCACATGCTCAAGGACGAGGTACACATTCTGCCGATCGCCTAGCTGTTCTTGACTGGTTGCATATGATTATTCTCGTGCTGGCCGGGAGATCGACACACGTGTAGTTACTCTCATGTTTAATAAACATTGTATATGTATATATGCAGCGGTTGAGTCAGCACGCGCCGACGCAGCAGCCGACGTCGGAGGAGCTGAGCATCGGGCGGATCAGGTTCAAGGCGTTCGACCTCGGCGGCCACCGGATCGCGCGCCGTGTCTGGAAGGACTACTACGCCAAGGTTTGCCTGCCGGATACTACACGTCGAAAGCAAGCACTCGCGATCACGTACCAGCCAGCCATCACTCATCACATTTCACATGGGCGCCTGCAGGTTGACGCGGTGGTGTACATGGTGGACGCCGCCGACGGCACCCGATTCGGCGAGTCGAAGGCGGAGCTAGGCGCGCTGCTTTCGGACGACGCGCTGGCGGGCGTGCCGTTCCTCGTGCTGGGGAACAAGATTGACATCCCGCAGGCGGCACCTGAGCACGCGCTTGCCTACTACCTCGGGCTCGCCGGCTGCACCACCGGCAAGGGCACCGTCGACCTCGCCGGCACCGGCGTGCGGCCCGTCGAGGTCTTCATGTGCAGCGTCGTCCGTAAGATGGGCTACGGCGAAGGGTTCAGGTGGATGTCGCAGTACATCAAGTAGGCTTGTCCGGTCCGGTACCGTACGGTAGCCCCCTGAGTTCCTGCCTGACATCTCTCTTTGCGCTTTCTGGTGTCACCAAATCAACGACTAGATACTGTATATGTCGAGTTCATATACACGCACCTATATTTTTATTTCTATATAGGTCCATATACTTTGTTCTCAGTCTCGTCACCGTGCCACGCTTTGCTTGCTCTTTTTTTTCTAACCTCTAAATTGCATTACTTGGGTGCACTCAAATCTCGGCAGCAACAATTACAAGGATATCACTCGGAATAGAGGTTGAGATGAACTCAACCCCTTCAACACACCCACCACCTAGTGCTGCTAGAGCATGGCCAGCTTTATTACAGTCCCTACTCTTAAGCACACAGTTGAAAATTGAAAAATTCAAAGAAACTAAATACTTCAGTTCCTCCACCAGTCCACCTTCAGGCCTTGCGCATACATTCCTTGATATGATCTCCTTCTGAACCAATAGAGCATCGGTCTTCAGAATTAAATTACCAATGTCGAGGTCGGTAGCTGCTTGTACTCCATGCATACACGAGATCGATAAGTTCAGCATCAAAAGGCTGAGAAAGAGTTTGTCTTCTTGTGTCAAGCATCGGGCGAGACCTTGTCGCGAGAGCGGTTGTAGGAGCCGCGCCCAAGGGGCATCACCGGGGAGCCCACGAGCCTCAATAACTCGGGGCATGTCTTCTTGCACATGGGCCATAGCTGGTACCGAAGGCCGGGAAAGGGCCAAGGGTTAGGTCCAAGCTCTTGCTGGTCAGGAGCCTGGGTTTGGGCGAGCCCCTGAACTCCGAGCAGATGCGGTGGGCGTGCTTGGACTTGGCCTTTTCCTTAGTTTGAGGGTATGCACAAGCATACCCGATAGATATAGTTCCCAAGTCCCAATGGAGATCCTAGATGGATCGGTCGAGGAGTCTCGCGGTCAGGAACTATTGATCCCGAGGCTTAATATAACCATATGTTAGGATCTTGTTAGTCATCTTCTCCTCTTCTTGCATCCATATCATTTCATTTGCAGCTATCATCCTGTCTCCCGATCATTTGCCAGATCGCGTCTCACAGTCGCACGACGGCATGACATCTATCTGTGTGCACAGACATAGTTGCAGGGTGCGGTGGCCCACAGTTGTGATGAGGCAGTACATGTTATTGTTCCTGCTGTTGTTGCTCGTCGTCGTCTTTGTTGCTTGATCTCTTTCGAGAGTTTGTTGCTCAATTGTAAGGCCTAATATAATGTTGCACCTCCTTCTGCATCGTCTTCCACCTCGCACCCGCACCACCAGAGCCCGCGCCCACGCTAGAGAGGAAGAAGGTGAGGAGGTCATCAGCGTTAGGGTTCCGGTGGGGTTAGGATTGTTAGAAGATAGGGTCTGTTAGTTTGTTGAGATAGCCATGCGCTCTCACGTTGTAATCTTGTAGAGAAAGATTAGGAATCTTGTTGTAACAAACTCAATGTAAACGCCACGGGAGGGGCTGTTCCTCCTCTATATTAACACGAACCGAGAGGCCGAGAGGACCATCTCGTTAACCCTAATGTCCATCTCGTTTTACATGGTAATCAGAGCCAGTTTCATCAAGGAACTCGTTCGTGATGTTTCCATCATCCTCCGAACAGTCTGCTGCGGCGTTTCTCGGACTTGGGTTAATCTCGGTCACGGAGAAACTGACGCGCAGCAACTTTCAGTCATGGAGGTCTCAAGTCCTCTCGGCGATCCGCGGAGCGCGTGCTGCGAAGTTCATCCAACCCGGTGTTCAGGCGCCGGCGGAGTTCCTGGCACCAAAAACCCAGGACTCCAAGGAAGATCCTGTTGCCAACCCTGAACACGAATCATGGGTAGCTAAAGATCAACAAGTCCTCAGCTACCTGCTGTCTGGACTATCGAAGGAGATCCTCGGCCAAGTATCAACCGAGGTCACGGCATTGGTGGCATGGGCCGCCATTGAAGGCATATGTTCGCGTCCCAATCTAGGGCGCGGATCATCACCACAAGGATGGCACTCTCCACCGCCTCCAAGGGATCCTCCTCCATTGGGGAGTATTACTCCGAGATGAAGGGACTAGCTGACGATATGGCATCAGCAGGGAAGAAGATTGAAGATGAGGAGTTAATCTCCTACATACTCACTGGACTCGGCGACGACTACGAAAGCATCGTGACCTTTGTCTCGGTGCGCGCCGAGCCAATCTCGGTCCAGGAGCTGTATACTCAGCTTGTGGCGCATGAGCAGCGCATAGAGATGCGCAACAACGGCGGACATCAGTCATCGGCTATTGTCGCGTACAAGGGAGGTCGCGGCGGCGGCAATCGCTCTGTGCGTGGTTGCGGAGGAGGCGGCCGAAACGGGAACGTCAACGATGGAGGTCGCGGAGGTCGTGGCGGCTTCTGGCGTGGTGGTGGCCGCGGCCATGGTCCCTCATGGCAGCAAGGAGTCTTTTGCCAAGTCTGCGGCAAGGAAGGCCACGATGCCATTCGCTGCTTCAAACGCTTCGACCACAACTACAAGGGCCCGCATCAAAAGAGTGTTTCTGCTGCGACAACAAACTCATACGGTGTCGACACCAACTGGTACGTCGACTTCGGTGCCACCGACCACATCACCGGTGAACTAGAGAGGCTGACGGTCCGTGACAAGTACAATGGAACAGAACAAGTCCATGTCGTGAACGGATCAGGTATGGAAATAAATCACATTGGACATAGTGTGTTGCATTCCCCTACTGGTAAAATTCATCTCAAGAACATCCTTCATGTTCCCCAAGCCAGTAAAAACCTTGTTTCTGTAAATAGATTATCTCGTAATAACAATGTTTTCATTGAGTTTCATCCAAATCACTTTTCTATCAAGGAACAGCAGACCAAGAAAACTCTTCTTCAAGGCAAATGTGAGAAAGGCCTCTATCCTTTGAAGTCCCTGAATAAACAAGCGCTCGGTGCTACGAGAGAAGCTCTTGGTGTCATCGCTGCATCAAGCTCGCTTTGGCATGCTAGGCTAGGTCATCCGTCTGCTCAGGTTGTCCAGCAGGTTGCTAGCCGACATAAAATTTCCCTTTCTAGAGATCTGAATAATCATGTGTGCAATGCTTGTCAACAAGGCAAATGTCACCAATTGCCTTATACTCATTCTAGTGTTATTTCATCGAGTCCTATGGACCTTGTGTTTTCTGATGTGTGGGGACCTGCGCCTACTTCTGTAGGCAGACATGATTTTTATGTTAGTTTCATCAATGATCATACAAAGTTTGTTTGGATCCATCTCCTTCGTCATAAATCCGATGTGTTCAAATGCTTCCAAGAGTTTCAGCAATTAGTTGAACGTCAATTCAATAAGAAAATTAAATCTATACAGACAGATTGGGGTGGGGAATATCAAGCTCTTAATTCTTTTTTTAAATGTGTGGGCATAGTACATCGCGTTTCATGTCCACATGCACACCAGCAAAATGGGTCAGTAGAAAGAAGACATCGACACATTGTCGAAATGGGTCTCACTCTCCTCTCCCATTCAAGCATGCCTCTCAAGTTTTGGGATGAGGCATTTCTAACAGCCGTATTCCTCATAAATCGGCTTCCATCCAAAGTCATAAATAATGAGACTCCCTATGAACGTTTATACGGTCATCCTCCTGACTATAGTTTTCTCCGTACCTTTGGGTGTGCGGTCTGGCCCCATCAAGACCCTACAATGAACACAAACTCCAATTCAGATCAAAACGTGTGTCTTTCTTGGCTACAGTAATCTTCACAAAGGGTTCAAATGTCTGGATCCATCCGTTGGACGTGTCTACATCTCAAGAGATGTCACCTTTGATGAAAAGGTTTTTCCCTTTGCTGAACTTCACCCCAATGCAGGAGCAAGGCTCCGAGCTGAACTTTCACTTCTACTAGACTCTCCTCTCCATACCAGTAGTAGTACATTTGGGGATGCAACCATATTTGACCATGTTGATTTATCTCCAACTAACCTGCCTGGAAGCTCTCTGCAGAATTCAGCTAATGCAGGATCGAATGGTGCACACAATGGTGAAAAAACAATGGGGAGTCAGCGTTATTTCATGCAGGAGCAAAGCGACAACACCAGCACGGACTCCCAGGCTGATTTGGCGGCGCTGTCACCCTCTATGGATCCCTCTGTACCTCCATCATCATCGGGATCGGTGGGATCCGATCGGTCCTCACCAACAGGGACAGAAGCTGTGGCGGACTCAGCTGGGGGTGGATCCTCTACGCCGCATGATGACGATGTCGTGCCAGCTGCGGCCGGTGTGTTGGTGCAAGCTGATCCGGCTACAGATCCAGCGGGGTACCTCCTACCACTGCTACTGCTACTGGATCTTCTGCAGCCGCTGGATCGTCTACTTCTCAGTCACCGATGCGTCCAGTGACATGAGCACAGAAAGGAATTTCCAAGCCCAAGGCTTACACTGATGGAACGGTAAGATGGTGCAACAGTGTCTCAACTACTACAGGTGAACCGACAACTATCTCTGAGGCTCTTGGGAAGAAGCACTGGGTGGAAGCAATGGATAAAGAGCACCAAGCGTTGATGAAAAATGAAACATGGCACTTGGTTCCACGTCCCAAAGGTAAAAATGTTATAGGCTGTAAATGGGTCTATCGCGTAAATAGGAAAGCTGATGGGACAATAGACCGGTATAAAGCTCGGCTGGTGGCTAAGGGATACAAACAACAGTATGGTATAGATTATGAGGATACATTCAGTCCAGTTGTTAAAGCTGCTACCATACGTCTAATTCTATCAATTGCAGTCTCACGAAATCGGTCATTGCGACAGTTGGATGTACAAAATGCATTCCTTCATGGGGAGCTCGAGGAGGAGGTGTACATATATCAACCACACCAGGATACATTGACAAGGTACAACCTACTTATGTCTGCAAGTTGGATAAAACATTATATGGTTTAAAACAAGCTCCTCATGCCTGGTATGCAAGACTATGTGGCAAGCTCACTAGGCTCGGCTTTGTTGCCTCCAAGGCTGATACATCACTATTTTTCTATCACAAAAGATGTTATACTCTTTTTGTTCTTGTGTATGTGGATGATATTATAGTGGCAAGCTCCTCAAAGGAGGCAACCGATGCATTGTTGAGAGACTTGCAGGCAGAATTTGCGCTCAAGGACCTGGGAGACTTGCATTACTTTCTCGGTATTGAAGTCAAGAGAGCAGAAGACGGTCTGTTACTTTCGCAGCAGAGGTATGCCTCTGAACTCCTTGCCAAGGGAGGGATGCAAAACTGCAAACCTGTGGACAACCCATATGTACATCCGAGAAGCTAAGCATCCATAGTGGAAATAAGCTAGGATCCGAAGATTGGAGCAAGTACAGGAGTATGGTGGGTGCCCTACAGTATTTAACTTTAACCAGACCTGATATTTCTTTTGCTGTGAATAAGGTTTGTCAATTTCTTCACTGTCCAACAACTGTGCATTGGACAACAGTCAAAAGAATTCTCAGGTATGTTTGTGGCACTTGTAGCAATGGGCTCAAAATCAATAAATCCCCATCTATGTTAGTCAGCGCTTTTTCACATGCAGACTGGACTGGATGCATAGATGACAGGAGATCCACAGGTGGCTTTGCAGTGTTTCTTGATAGTAACTTGATATCCTAGTGTGCACGCAAACAAGCTACGGTGTCTCGTTCGAGCACTGAAGCTGAATATAAAGCTCTTGCAAATGCAACAACAGAGTTGATGTGGGTTCAGAAACTGCTACATGAACTGCACATTACACATCCCCCTGCTGCAAGGTTATGGTGTGACAATCTTGGAGCTAAGTATCTTTCTACTAATCCTATTTTTCATGCTAGAACTAAACATATAGAGATTGATTTTCATTTTGTGCAAGAGCGAGTTGCTCAAAAGTTACTGGATATCAGATTTATCAATACAGGTGATCAACTGGCAGATGGCTTTACTAAACCATTGACTGCCGTCAAGATGAAGGCTTTTAGAAGCAATCTCAACCTCTGTAGTGGCTGAGATTGAGCGGGGGTGTTAGAAGATAGGGTCTGTTAGTTTGTTGAGATAGCCATGCGCTCTCACGTTGTAATGTTGTAGAGAAAGATTAGTAATCTTGTTGTAACAAACTCAATGTAAACGCCACAGGAGGGGCTGTTCCTCCTCTATATTAACACGAACCGAGAGGCCGAGAGGACCATCTCGTTAACCCTAATATCCATATCGTTTTACAAGGATTTCCCCGATGGCCTTATAATGAAGGTTATAGGGAGGTAGGTCGACCAAGCGGTGGGGACGACCGCTGGGCGGTTTGGGGCCCTGGTGGTGGTGGTGGAGGTGGTTGAGCCAGGTTGCATTGGGTGGGGGCATTGCAGTCAGCTCGCCAGTTTGCTACCCTGTGGTTAGTGTGGTCGAGATCGAGGGAGGTGCCAGATTGTGGGTGGCGGTATGTCATGGCGAGGTGGCTCGCTGGCCGCCGCTACTAGCCGGTGGTGGAGGTAAGGCCGGGGGGGGTCAGGGTGAAGGGAAGGTGAGGGGGAGGACAAGGATGACGACAACGAGCTTGGCCTGTGTTTAGCGTGGACAAGGTCATTGGGGTGGTGGCGGGTCGCGGGCAGAGGTGACAGCGGAGGAGGCGAGGGTAGGGATGGCAGAGTGCTAGAGCGGAGGGAAAGACGGAGGCAATGAGCGCATGACGGAGAAGTCTGGTCACACAATATATGCCTTCTTTCTTAAAAACAAAAGGAAGAAAAAAAAAGACCTGGACACTATCGAGCATGGCTGCTGCGAGATGCTAGAAAGGCTTTTCAATTTAGGTCTTGTTTTTTCATCCAAAAATCTAAAAACTTTTTAAGATTCTTTATCACATCAAGACCTTGTTTCGGTTCTAAAATTTTTTGTTTTCGATTGCTGTAGCATTTTTGTTTTTATTTAACAAACATTGTCTAATTATGGACTAACTAAGCTTAAAAGATTTGTCTCGTGATTTACAGTCAAACCGTACAATTAGTTTTTGTTTTCATCTATATTTAATATTCTATGCATGTGCCGCAAGTTTTGACGTGACGAGGAATCTTGAAAAATTTTAAGTAGTTTTTGGGAACTAAACAAGGCCCAAATTTCACGGTACATGCATATAACATTATATATACATAAAAAATCTAATTGCACAATTTGCGTGTAAAATTTGATACGAATCTTTTAATCCTAATTAATTCGTGGTTGGACAATAATTATCAAATACAAATAAAAGTGCTACAATGTTAAAAATTCAAAAAGTTTTTGATCTAGACAAGACCTAATAAGTAACCCAACAGGTCGTTAGAGGGGAAAAAAACTATATAGCGGTCGTTTTCAACTCCGTGCTATTTATATTTCCATCTTCCCTCGCAGCAAAGTTGAGCCCTTTCCATCTGCCCGATCAATAAGTCCCCGCAAATTCACGTGTCTAATTGACTCAACACCAGAAGGCGGATTTCCGAAACGGATAACGCAGAAGAAACTTGGCAGCCAAGGCACAGCTTATTAGCTGCATGGAGAAGACAAGAGAAGTCAACAGACTCACCCTGCCCCTTCCGCTCCAAGCCAAATCAGTCCTCCTGCCCCTTCCGCTCCAAGCCAAATCAGTCCTTTTCTTGGGCCTTGTTTAGTTCCGAAAAATTTTGCAAAATCGATACTGTAGCACTTTCGTTTGTATTTGACAAATATTGTCCAATCATGGACTAACTAGGCTCATAAGATTCGTTTCGTCGATTTCGACCAAACTGTGCAATTAGTTTTTATTTTCATCTATATTTAATACTTCATGCATGCGTTTAAAGATTCGATATGACGGGAAATGTGAAAAATTTTGCAAAATTTTGTGGAACTAAACAAGGCCGGATGAAGCTTCAAGCCCCATTCGTCACAACAAAAGAACCTCACAATTCGTGATCAGCTCGGCAACCACTCCCCTATATAAAACACCTGCCAGTACCGCTCAGACTCTCGTTGGCTATCATCAGAACTCGAAGTCTCAAACACAATCGGGTGCCGATCGAGGTGAGTAAAAGATCCATCATGGTGCTGGGCTTGGGAGGATGCTGCGGCAGCGTCGCCATCGCCGATGAAAGGAAGGTGCCGCCTGCAGAAGCCAAGATTCAACGCCGAGCAGTAAAAGATGCGGCATCATCAGGTTGTTCTTCGGGAGAGAAGGAGAAGACGAAGGAGGAGGGAAAGAAGAGGGATCATGAGAAGGCTCCCCCAATCATGAAGCATCAGTTCCCCTTCCACTCTCGCCCCAGCTTACTCTGAACTTCGATTGATTGTCTTCAGTCAGATGACCTTTGGACGATCAGCAATGTAATTTTTTGGTTCTTTGTTAATTTTCCATCCAGTATTATGTATAAAAAGTTACTTTTGATTACCATTCGCATCCACCATCATCTTGTTAATCTTCAGAGAGAGATTTCAATTTCTCTGTTGTCGACAGCAGGGAACAACTGAAACTATGAAAAATCCAATCATCCACTGGGGTAGTGTTTTTTTTGGAGAAAATCCACAGTTTTTTTAGAAACGAGAAAATCCACTGGTGTAGTGGTGTGCTGAGAAACATACCACTCACAATCCAAAAGAAGGCCTACCAAGACGGGATGTTCCTAATTTAGTGTTGGGCTGGGCCAATCTCTTTGGTCACTCGGTCCACATATCACTTTTCCTAATGAAAAAGTCTACTTTTGCTACCCAACTTTCACAAAATTCGTTTTTCCTCCTCCAACTCTAAAATCAGGTAAACTATCTTTTTCAACTTTTTAAACCGTGCATTTTACCTTTCTAGAGCCATTTCAAAGGCGGTTTTGCTACAGCGAACGATGGTCTTGCTACAGTGACGGTAGTTTTGTCTTTTTCTTTTTTAATTATTTTGTCTGAATATTTGAAAAATCATAGTAAATCACAGAAAAATCATTAAATAGATTTTCCAAATTTTTTTGACTCCACATAAGTAGATCTATTCACCAAACATATAATATGGTATGCTTTAGTATATAGTTTTTACTATAAAGGTTTTGTCTTTCTTTTTTATTTATTTGGCCGAATACTTAAAAAATCATAGTAAATCATAGAAAATCATAAAATAGAAAATCTAATTTTGTTGGACTCCACATGAGTATACAACGAACATATAATGTGGGTAAGCTTTAGCCTGACAAAATAATTATAGAAGTTGTAGCTATGAATTATTTCAATTAATTACAGAAAAGCATATATCTAAAGCTACAACAAAATAATTGTACTAAAGCATACTATATTATATATTTACTGTGTAATATGCTCATGTGGAGTCTAACAAAATTAGATTTTCTATTTTATGGTTTTTCTGTAATTTACTATGATTTTTTAAAGATTTAGCCAAAATAAATAAAAAAGAAAAGACAAAGCCTTTATAGCAAAAACTTTGTACTAAAGCATACCATATTATAAATTCATCGTGTAGATCTACTCATGTGGAGTCCAACAAAATTAGATTTTCTATTTTATGATTTTTCTGTGATATAATTTTTCAAAGATTCAGCCAAAATAATTAAATAAAAAGACAAAACCATCATCAATGTAGCAAAACCACTATTCATTGTAGTAAAACCGCCTTCGAAACCGCTTCAGGGAGGTAAAATGCACGGTTTAAAAAGTTGAAAAAGGGTGGTTTGCCCGATTTTGATGTTGAGGGAGGAAAAGTTGAAATAGATTTTTTTCCTTTTCCTAAACAGGTCATGCTTCCATAGTAAGCCTACCTGGACTTGTATGACTCGAGGGTACATATTTGCACTAATACAAAGGCACTAGTACAACACAGTTTATGAACCATCATCAGTGTTAAAAGGCTAGTGAAAATGGTGATGTTCCACTGACACTACTTGAGAACGGCATGTGTAAATGGTTACACTCATGCACTGGCACTAGAGGTTGGTTTAGGCTGCAGTCATCGTAGATTTTTTTTAATCTTTGGAAGAGACCCGCCAGACAATCTCCACGGCTGCAAGTCTCTTTTTTTTTGCTCGTGAAATTGTTTTCTTTGGAAACAGAGCAATCATTTTATTGCCTTCTCACGGGTTCACTTGAGTCCCGAGTTACCTAAGAAATTACAAACTTTGGGAGAGAATCAGTCCAGACATAGGATTGATCCGGTTCCTAACTCAAGCCAACACGAGCAAGTTCATGAGCACAACTATTACAATATTGTGACCCATGGACCACATCTGCATACACAGAATTCATAGAAATAAAAAATTTTACTTCTCTAATAAGAACACCGGCAGCCGAGAAATCATAGTCATTAAACTAAAGGGCCTGTACTATAATAGTTGAGTCTGATTCTAGGATAATATAAGACATCCCTTGATCAATCGCTGCAGAAAGAGCTGCAAGGCAACCATGCTCTGCACTAAAGGCATCATGCAGAAATTTTATTCTCCCCGCTAACATTGCTAAACCATCATGACCCTCACAATGAAACCCCATCCACCTTTCCTCTCTTCCTATGAAAAAGCCCCATCAAAAATGATCTTCAGGGTGTCAATGGGTGGTGGAGTCCATGCTGATTTCAATTTGACTTCCTTATCTTGCATCTTCTGTGCATACAAATTTATACCAGATCTCAAAGCTTTGGCTTTATAAATTATCTCGGAAAGCATCTTGTCCCCTCCATTCATGTTATTTCGTGCATCCCACCATGCCCATAGAAGACTAACCACAAAAGATTTCCTGTCATCATCCAAAAAAGGATTTTAGAGGCAACCTGTTTGCCCGAGTTCAGATCAACTAGATATAAGCAAATTTCCTCTAAGTTAATTGCTCTCCAACATTTCTTGACAAACTTGCACTTGAGAAAACAATGTCCCCCATCCTCATTCAAACGCGAGCATATTGGACACCTGGTGTCAATATCCATTCCCCGGCGTTCAATATTCATACATAGGTGAAGACTATTATGTACAAATGTCCAAAAAAATTGTTTCACCTTTGGCAGGCATTCAAGATTCTAGATCTGACTCCATTTGAAAAGCGATGTATTCAGTTTTGTACTAGATTCACCCAATTGTCTTCTTCTTGAAAGTTCTTTTCTATCTGATAAAACATGGTATGCAGATTTAACACAAAAACTCCCTTTTGAGTCAAAGTGCTACGCCAAACTATCCTCCATGCCATATATTAGTGGGATGGCCAAAATGTGTTTCACATCTTCCTCCCAAAAAAATCATTTATCAAAGAAACATCCCATTCACCAGAAATCGGGTCAATCAGATCAGATACCTTATTTAAAATTGTATGCCCTCTTGGAGTAATGAGTCTTCTAGTAACACCTTGTGGAATCCAAGGATCCATCCATATATTAATATGAGTACCATCACCAACTCTCCACACCAAACCATTTGTTAGCGCTTGCACCCCTCGTATAATACTTCTCCATGAGTAAGATATACCAAGTTTCTCTACAACCGGCAAAAGGTCACCATCAGGGTAATATTTAGATCTCAAGACCTGAGCACATAAGGATTCTAGACTTAACAGAAGTTGCCACCCTTGCCTTGCGAGCATAGCTAGATTAAAAAGGTGCAGGTCTCTATATCCCAATCCACCTTTGTCTTTCCTAAGACAAAGTAAATCCCCACTACCTTCAGCTACCCCTAGCAGGCATGAGAATGCCTCAGCACAAATTAAAAACAGGTAAGGAGAAAGAGGGTCCCCTTGTGTAATACCCCAATTAGGAATAATGTCTTCTGTTAGTTCACCATTAACTTTAATACGGTAGGTGACCGTTGAAACACAATTCATAATTAATTGAACCCAATTTTCATGAAAACCTAGCTTGAGCAGCATCTTCTCCAAGAAAGACCATTCAATGTGATCATATGCTTTACTCATGTCCAATTTCCCAGCAGCATAACCATCTAATCTGAACTTTTTGTTTGCATATAGTGTGTTAGTTCATAGGCAAGCAAGATATTATCTATGATAAGCCATCCAGAAATATAAGCACTTTGGTTCAAAGAAATAACCTCTAGCAAGATGACTTTCAACCTATTTGATAAGACTTTGGATGCAATTTTGTACACAACATTGCATAAACTGATTGGTCGAAGGTCTTTTAATCTTTCAGGATTTTGCAATTTTGGAATCAGGACAACTGTAGTTTTGTTCCAACCCTTTGGCACTGCGCCCCCATTCAGAAAAACCTTTACTTCCCTTACCACATCCTCTCCAACAATATTCTAGTATTGCTTATAAAAAGAGCAGGCATACCATCCACCCCTGGCGCCTTCAGATCCCCCATATTATCTAGAGCTTGTTTAATTTCCTCATCACTATATTCTTTCATTAGCATTTCATTCATTTCAGAAGACACTTTCTGTTGCACCTAGTTTAGCAACTCATCGAAGTGATCACCTGCATGGGATTCAAAGAGAGATTTATAGAAGTTAGTGATCAATAGTTTCAGCCCAGCCATCTCCTCCACCACAGCACCATCCTCCTTCACTAATTTTTTTATTCTATTAATTCTTTTCCTTCCATATGCATTCTGATGAAAAAACTTGGTGTTTTGATCCAATTTCTGAAACCAGTGAGCACGCACTCTTTGGCGCCGATATAGGTCTCTCTTATAGTCTGATATTGAAGCCTCTCCAATTTGTACGAAAAAATTGCCTCATGTGCAACATTTTGTCCATTAATCACTTTTTTCTTGGATTCCTCTAGAGTTCTCCTTGCCCTTTTAATTCTCTTTTCCAAGTCTCCTAGGATGTTTTTGCTCCAGTCCCATAAATCCATTGCCACATTCTGAACAGCTTCTCCCACATTACCAACTCAAGCTTGCATTGCCAGCTTCCAGGCGTTCTCTACAATAGATGCACAATTTTCCTCCTGTGTCCATCCCGCCTCAAAACGAAAGGCTACTGGTCCAGGGCTGCTCCTTATTCTAGCATTGTCCTCTTTCACAACAATCATAGGCCTATGATCACAATGGCGTGCTTCACCATTTATAACACGAAAATTTGGAAAACGAATTCTCCAAATCAACATCAACCACTACTCTGTCTAATCTCTCTCGAATATACTAATCGCCATTGTGGTTATTATTTCTCCATGTGAACAAATCTCTAGAAAAACCCATATCAGAGAGACCACAATCCTCTAGCTCTTCCCTGAAATGATCCATGCATATTTGGCCACGGGGCTGACCCCCTTCTTTTTCATAGCTGAACAAAATTTCTTAAAATCACCCATACATAACCACGGGAATTTCCTTGCTGCATTTAAGGTTCTAAGAGCACTCCAGGATAGTTCTTTCTTGTCAATGCGGGCCTCCCCATAAAAACCAGTGAATCTCGAGACAAAACCATCATGTTTAGTTACATCTCCATCAATGTAAAATCGAGAGACATCTCGAAGGTGGAAATTGGTCCCTTTGTTTCAAAAAATAGTCAGGCCTCCACTCTTTTCCTTGCAATCCTCAACATCCAACTTTGTCATGCCAAGCTTCCATCTCAAACCTTCAATCCTTCTCTGATCCAATTTTCTTCCAGACAGAAAAAGGATGTCGGGGTCCTCCTCCTTCTGAAGATTTAGAAGGCTGCGAACTGTCGGGCCATTCCCCAAAGCCCGGCAAATCTAGGCGATGATTTTCATTTTATCCAGCAGGGCTGACCGGACAGCCCCGCGTTAACATTAGGAGCACCACCTGAAATCTTCTCAATGGCAAGATATCCCATATGATTCACATTAGGAGTGCAGTTAGTCAAAAGAGGCAGTCAGGCTGTGTGCTACCCCAGTTGTGACCACACAGACAAAAAAAAAACACATGGACACCACCAGAAAGTAAACAAAAAACCGCTCTCCTTTATTTCATAACAAGCCGTGGGAATTACATCAGGCAAGTGTCGTCTGGGACAATGTAAAAATAGAAAAGGAACATTGCAGCAAGGATCTTTGCCCCACCGCAAACACACACACACACACACACACACACACACACACACACACACACACACACACACACACACACACACACACACACACACACACACACACACACACAC
>Ga0182004_10001734_pt1 | contig 16370 bp, 16 predicted proteins | sample Sormic07211540_1_FD_120479 | JGI IMG/M metagenome (GOLD analysis project Ga0182004, IMG submission 120479) | Endophyte microbial communities from Sorghum bicolor roots, Mead, Nebraska, USA - 072115-40_1 MetaG | ecosystem: Host-associated > Plants > Roots > Unclassified | place: USA: Nebraska...
ATCTATCTCTTCATCGGCAACCATCATCATCGGCAACTCATCTTGTAGACCAAGCCCTACCGTCTTGTCTTGCCAACCTGCATTCTACCGATCATGGACACGTGCCCAAAAACAGTGTCAACAAGTAGCAACACACCAAGAGAAACCTGTAATAATAATGTATAGAAGCTGAGTGAATATTCCATAATATCCACAGAGAAGCAAGAGAAAAAATCTAGTGTGCTTTTTTCCATTGCTTACACCAATGTAAAATAATATATCGTACTAGTTTATAAAGAAAGTGTATGTCATTTGGGATGCACAACTTTGCTCACTTCTCATCCCAAACTAGCTATTTGTGTGTATGACACTGTGATTTGTATGCCAAGTTGCCTAAACATCCAGTGGTATAAACACAAATATCTATTTCAGATGGCAGCAAGGAAACTAGTGAACTCAAATGTCACAAAAAAGTGACAAAAGTTGGTTGGCTGATTCAAAAAAGTGCCTAAACATCCTTGCTGTTGCTAAACAATTTTGATACTACAATGAATTGAAAGAGCTACTCTTGACTTCTTTTTGGGCTTGTATTCTGAATATATCAGAGATTAAGAAAGCTGATTGCCTGATTCAGAACAGAGGCAGGTATGATGAGAAGCTAGTAGGCTTGGCTACTGAAATGGTGATATTTGGAGATATACATCCAAGTGGGGTATTATGTCTGCATTTCTTGCGTTTGCATTTTTTTCTTATTCCTGGGAACATTCTACATATGGATCGGGCCAGATGCATTCTGGATATAATGTTTACCAAGAGAAACCTGTAATGATGTATAGAAATGAATATTCATAATATCCACATAGATGCAAGAAAAAAATTCAGTGTCTTTTTCAATTTTTCTGATTGCTTACACCAATATAAAATAATATATCATACAAGTTTATAAAGGAAGTGTATGTCATGTGGGATTCATTGCTTTGCTCACTTTTCATCTCAAACTTGCTATATGTGTGTATGACATAGGATTGTATGCCAAGTTTGCCTACACACTCAAGTGGTATAAACACAAATAACTAGTTCAGATGGCAGCAAGCAAACTAGTGAATTCAAATGTCGGGAAAAAGTGCCAAAAGTTCTAGTAGTGGACACAATAGAGAGTATGCAAGACACAGGAGGAAGATGCATAGGAACAAATGTCACGAAGAGAAAAGGAAAACCAAATTATATACCAAAAAAGGTCCATCATTCAGGTCAGCAAAACTACATAAAGCAGGTAATAAATGCAATGATCTATTTACAATTCTGTAGGATTTTGTAGAATTTTTTGTTTATCCATACCTTAGCCGGACATCTGTGCATAGTGCCTTTAGATTCTATTTGAGGCAAAGCATCCAACCAAGCATACTTCTCATCATAGTATTGTTCTCTGTGTTCTCATCACAGGAATATACAGTTGATAGCACCTTTCCCTTTAGCAAAATCATTTGTTTTCCATTTGAGAACCTCTGTTTCAAGTTCCCTGATTCATTTTGGCACAGGTCATCCACATTTTGCATATTTTGCTCTAGGTTGTTATTTTGTGCATTGTAATTCCCAAGATTGGCATTCTTAGTAGATATGGCCTAGATCCCCAACACTAGAAGCAATTTTAACTGAATTAGAGTTTGAAACAGCACAAGAATCTGGACCCTTTTTCTTTGTTCTGACTTTCTTATGAATATTTTTTACTCAGTTCATTAGAGAAGATCCATCATCGACAATGTCTAGTCCTGTGTGATTCACATTGTTCTTGACTGCTCTTGATTGTGCTTCACCCACTTTCAGATTACTAACAGGAGAGTCGTTATCATTTCCCACCTCAAGTGACATTTTGCTTTTATCACCCTCACAGAGATCAACAGAGTTTCTATGGTCCAGTTTAACAGCATCTGCAGAACCCCGTACCTGGACAGGGTTCATGAGTTTTAATAACCTCCTCACCTTCTTTAGCTTTCTCTGAAAACATGAGTTCTAAAATATCAACTATGTCTGTGGATTTGTTCCTTTCCTTTTTACCAACAGATCCAATATTTTTTCTTAAAGATGCTCGGTGTGGAACCTAGTTGCCTACTTGGTTTCTTTTGTGCTCAAATATTTGTTTAGAGCCATTTTGCCGAGATTAGGCTCATTGCGGTCATCATTAGAACGTTTTGAGCTGTTCTATTCTCATCTTCATTTGGCACAAAATTAGACAAAAAGTGAGCCCATTTCCTCATCTTATTTTGGCTGAAGGCTGAAGCCGCAACAGCCCCTTTCAGCCTTTTAAGCCGGCCCGATGGCTGGGGCAACTACATCAGCTCGCGCCCTACTCCTCCCCATCACTCGCTCGCGTGCTAGGGTTCATCCACCCCCAACTCCTGCCCACGCCACCGCCGCTGCACCTCCATCACCAATCCCCGCCATCCGCCCTCAGTTCTTCTCCCCTCCCAAACCCGCCGGATGTCGACGGCCGCCGCGCTTCTGTGAGCCCCCTCGCCCTCACGCATCCCCGCTGGCCGTTCTCTATCGTGGCCTCTGAAACTCAGCGGAGGTCACCTGTCGTCGGACCACGCCACATCTTCCCCGAGACGCATCTTCCCCAACAAGTTGTGGCCTTGGCAAACAGATCCACCGCGTGCATTTCGTCGGACCACGCCAGCCCCATCGTCTTCGCCGTACCATATCCGCCCAGTCCTCGTCACATCTACCAACATCTCTGGTACGTCCTCCACTTCCCGGACCCTTTCTACATTATTGGTCCTGTGTAATTGAGTTTCCGCGATATCATTCCTCATCCCCTTTCCCTTCATCTTTTCAGATCCAGGGGTCTAGGGTTAGGGTTCCTATACATCGACATATCCAAGTACCGTGTCCTCCCCTATTTGGTGTTGATTGATTGCATACATAATGCTCTTGTCTTGTCACCCTCCTGCTATCTTGTGATGTGCTGTGTTGTGCTCCTGCCGATATTGATTTTAGTTTCCATTATTTTGATTCGATTGGATGATGTCCACCTCTCGACTAGCCTCGATAGACCAAACAAACCATGCATTCATGTCGATTGCACTACTTGGTCTGCATGCAGACTCGATTCCCTTCTTTTTGTTCATTGTCATCCTCAGCCTAAACTTGAACCTGAAGTTGCCTAATTTATATTCATTCATAAATTGAGGTGATTCCATTTGATTTTCTACCTACACACAGATAGAGTGAGAGAGGGATGGAGAGCGAGAGAGGGAGAGAGCACTACTTATTCATTTCCTTCTAGTAACACCATGCTTCCATATCTATTTTGATTATCTCAACGAGCTCTTCACAGTAATACACTTCATTCTAGCATCTAAGACAACGGTGAATATATGAATTACTAGTCTAGTCATTTTTGCACAAATTTATAAGTGCTCAAGATATTATGTTTTCACACATGTTTTACATGTATGGTAAAACAACTCTAGAGAACCAATATCTTGGAGTATGTGTTGTGTACTTGTGGCTACATTAGTGGGAATTTGTATATGTGATCCGGTATATGTTGCTAATTATTTACTATATATATTATTAGATTACACTGGTTCGAAGTATTTATGTGATCAAGTATATGTTGCTAATTATTGTGTTTACCATCAATTAATTATATGATATATATATATATATATATATATATAATTTATGTGATCAACCCCTAGCCTCGTTCCCGTTCACCCACTACGCGTCGAATCTGGGGTAAGGGTCACCCGATCTGGGCATAGACGGCTCGAATCCGGTGCTTCTTATCCCAAACTAACTATTTTTGTGTAAGACGCTGGAATTTGTATGCCAAGTTGCCTACACACTACAGTGGTATAAACACAAATAAATAGTTCAAATGGTAGCGAGCAAACTAGTGAACTCAAAATTTGTAGAAAGGTGCAAAAGGTTCTAACAGTGGACATAATAGAGAGTACGCATGACACATGAGCAAAATGCATAGGAAAAATTAGCCAAAAATGTAGTGTTGTAGATGTTGCATCTAGCAATCATGACAGTGCAGTCATACTTGTGGCTTGGCTTGGTTGAGAAGTAAAGAAGACATGCTATGACTCGTCACTAGTCCCAACAATCTGTTTGCATAGGATTCTGCTAGTGCTATAAGATTGTTTGATAGTTCATCAAAAAACAATAGGATATATCTCTCAATACATCAAAAATGGTGTCATGTTAATCCACACCGATGAGCATGCAAATCAAACCAGCCAAAACTGTAATAAAAGGAGATATTGCACTTTAACCCTCATCATGTTATTATTGGCACAGAACTTTGGTTCATAGATATGCACTCTCCATCCATTGCTAAGTGGAAATTATTGAGTTGTGTTGATATATGACTCCATTGACAATAATCACGAGCTGTTTATGGAAAAATTGATATACTAAATATAAATACATTGACAATTAGACGTTCTTTATGGGACATGCCCCTACTGGAAGCAACCAATGTATCTATCACCTGTTCTGTCCTCTCCCTACCATATCGATGTTCGGTCCAGTGTTGACGAATGGCTAGTAAGAGTTTGGTCTGTTATATCTATTGCTTCTCTTTACATCTTGGTGGTAGTTGGTGTGTTTATCAGGGAAGCTGTTAGGTGGCTCTCTTCTCGGTTTTTTCGACCTCTTCTTTTGGTTTCTTCTATTGTTAGGTCTGACATCTCTAATACTTTGATCTGATGGTGAAGGACTCAAGCTTGTGTGTATGACACTAGAATTTATATGCCAAGTTGCCTAAACACTCCAGTGGTATAAACACAAATAACTAGTTCAGATGGCAGCGAGCAAACTAGGAACTCAAATGTCACAAAAAGGTGTGAAAAGTTCTAGTAGTGGATGAAATAGAGAGTATGCATGGCATAATAGCAAAATGCATAGGAACACTATATCACATAATGGACCCTCATATAGGTCAGTGAAACAACATAAAGCAGGTAGTAAATGCAATAATCTATTTACACATTCTGTAGGATTTTGTAGAATTTATTATTTATCATTCCTTAGCCAGACATCTCTGCACAGTGCCTTCAGATTCTATTTGAGGCAAATCATCCAACCTGAGCATACTTCTCATTATAGTATTGTTCTTGGTGTTCACATCATGGGAAATTGTAGGTGATCATACCTTTCCCTTTAGCAAAATTATTGGTTTTCCATTTGAGAACCTCTGTTTCATGTTCCCTGATTCATTTTGGCACAGGTAATCCACATTCTGCATATTTTGCTCTAGGTTGTTATCCTGTTCATTTTCATTCCCATGATTGGCATTGGTAGTAGATATTGCCCAGATCCCCAACATTAGAACCAACTGTATCTGAATTAGAGTTTGAAAGAGCAGAAGAATCAAAGATTCTTGTGTCCTAGGCCTTTTTCTTTGTTCCAACTTTCTTATGAATGTTTTTCATCCAGTTCAACAGAGAAGATCACCATCAACAATGTATACTCCTGGGTGATTCACATTTTCCTTGACAGCTCTTGATTGTGTTTCACCCACTTTCTGATTGCTTTTTTCGAAAATGCAGCAGAGTTGCGCTTCCTTGTATTATACAAAGAGAAAAAATATCCCCATACATGAACCCCACTCGTACGGGGATCAGGTATGAGGGGGTGGGGTTTACATCACACTAGACTAGTCTAAAGGAAAGGAAAAAACAACATGACCAGCCAAGAACAAAGTTAACTCACAGTGTTTTGCTAAGACCTAGGTTCTGCAACTTACTTTTTGATTGCTAACAACAGTGTCATTATTTCCCACCTCTAGTAACATTTTGCTTTTATCACCCTCACAGAGATTAACAGAGTTTGCATGGTCAACTTCAACAACATCTGCAGAACCCCTGCCTGGTCAGTGTTTATGACTTATGAGTTCTGATAACTGCCTCATCTTTTTTGGCTCTCCAACGGCATTTGAGTTCTGAAATCATATCAACTATTTCAGTGGATTTGTTCCTTTCCTTCATACCAACAGATCCAATATTTCTTCTTAAAGATGCTCAGCGTGGAACCTAGTTGCTTACTTGGTTTCTTTTGAGATATTTTTTGCAGCCATTTTGTCGAGATTAGGCTCATAGCGATCATCATTAGAACACCTTGAGCTATTATATTCACATTTTCATTTGGCACCACACAAGGTTTTTAACCACATTGATTCTGTGCGGCATTTTCTTCTATGCTTGATATCATTTGAGGAATATCATCACGTAATAAATCACTAACATCAACAGAGACATCATTCAAGATATTTGCTGATACAACAATATTATATTGGGAGAGCCCTGTAAATCTGAGAATATATTGTCATATTAGCTTATTGTATGCAAAGAAAACTACTAATTAGGAATTCACCAAGCTCAGCCATACCTTTTGTCGCTGGAACACTTGTTTCAACAAATGTGTCTGGAACATTCTCTTCAACTAATGTGGCTGGAAGATTCACTGCAGTAACTGCTTTGTTGCAAGGAGAACTGTATTTTGAATTGTGTTCTGGGCTCACTTTGAAAGGGTTGCTTGATCATTCCCTTGAGATGATTGTCGTGTCCAAGAAAACAGTCTTCTAGAATCAGGATTATTAGGCGAAGTCTGAGCTACTGAAATAGAGCAACCATCATAGTTCCATCTTGTTGCAAAGAAACAGTTAGATATGTACTTTTGGGGCCTAAAGTTTTCATACTATCCAGACACTTGGAACAATTCCATCGATAATGCTTTGCCACTGAAACTGGAGAAGAGATGTTGTGGTGTCCATCACATCTATCGTACTAACAAAGCACCATTGTTTTCATTGCTAAGTCTACACCATAAAATCCCCCCCCATTAAGAAAGCCCTCCATCTACTCACCCCAAAAATATACCCAGAAAAACAACAGCTTTGAAACGTACTCAAATCTAACGGTAAGGATCGTCAGTATCATCCTCCTTAGGGTTCACCACAAGGCTTGTCACTCATCCCACCCCACAACTTAGAACCACAACATGCGACTCCTCCTCTCCCATTAATCTATGAGATATAGAATCGCAAGCCCTTTTAATTCTTTGCATTTTGTTTATCATAGGTTTGATGATTGAATCAATGGAACATGAGTTGCAGCTTGTTTCACCTTACTACTTTGAGGTGCGTGCTAGGAGTACCAAAAAGCACCCATCTGACTACTTTTTGCTAGAAAATGGAAATAATATGCATGATGTATTAAGGGCATGCCACTAGTACACAAATAATTTTGCAAGACGGTGCCTTTTTATTAATGGAGATGGTCACAAATCTAACCGCCTCGGTTAATCCCCACGATTAATGGAGGCAGACAGTTTTTATTTTCTGAGGTGGTCATGTTTGCCTGCCTTGTAAAATCAATTAACAGAGGTGGTCGTCTTAAAATGACCGCCTCCAAAAATTGCCTATTTATAGAAGCATTCATTTTAAAATGACCGCATCCTTAAATTTATTTTTGGAGGCGGGCACACTATAAGGCCTACCTCCGAAAAAGGCCACGGCCTAACAGGCCTAGGTGAGGCCCAGCCCTCATCATATATATACATGAAGTTAGGGTTTGGAGCTGCCTTCTCTCTTTAGCCGAGCGCCTCTCCCTCTCCCTCCCTCAGCTGAGCACCCCATTCTCTCCCACTCCTGTGCACTCCTCACCTCCTCCTCCGCAAGCCATGGCTCACACCTCCTACAGCTTCTCTACCACCTATCGCACGGTGCTCCTTGCATCACACTCATGTGTGTTGCGTGCCTCTTTTGCTCCGTGGAGGCTTTGGGGGGACAGACATGGCGACCAGGGCCCAGATCCGGTGGCACCTATGTCCTTGTCTTCACTAGCACCAGTGGTGGATCTAGCCTCCTCCTTCACGCTAACGGTGGATCTAGCCCCCTCCTCATCACCGACAGTGGATCGACCTCCCTCCTCCTCGCCAACATTTGATCTAGCTCCCTCCTCACCGATGGTGGATTTGTGCTCTTCCACCTCCTCACAACCAGTGGATCAGGCTGAGGTGGTGGCGGATCTAGTCATGGAGGGATTGGATCATATCACGGTGATGATAGATCAAGATGCGGCTAGAGCGGATCAGGTCACGGTGTCCTAGTCTAGTCGTGGCGGTAGCGGAGTGCGGGGTGGAGCATCTCCCATAGTGGCAGCCTAGATCTAGGCCCAATAGGTCTAGACTTTGAGTTTTTTCTATTTTTCCTATTTGATTTATGAAGGCAGGCAAAACAACCGTCTCCATTAAATCTCTATTAATGGAGGCATTTGATTGGAGGAAGTTGCAATACCCATCTCCATAAATCAATTTGGCCTGCCTCCATTAAAATTAGTGTAGTACACAAATGCTACATTAGACATGTTGCAGTTTGTAATACGGAAGGAAATAGGCCTAGCACCTCAAAAGAGAACATTCAGATGCAAACTTTGCAAAAGTTTTTTGTTCCTCCCCACATCCCTACCTTGTTCGGCTTTTTAAATTGCTTAGATGTTGATATATATAATATTTCATTCAGGTTCATTCAACAAATTTTAGGAAATTTTACTTTGTTTTGTGAATTTTTTTGGAAAGTCAATGGGGGAGGCCCGTTACATATTGGCCCAAAATTGGCATATTATATAGTTTTAGTTTTACAAGACATTTTGTACAAATGGTGGCAAAACCAAAAATACACCAAAAGAGAGAAGAAAGAACAACACTAAGGCACAAGAACTCTTCAACGATGCCTCCAGGGAGGTGAATGACGCTGCAGCGTAATCATCATCGGCCAAGCATAAAAGTGGAGACTCCACAGGGGCTTGGCAAGGCTTTTGCCCGATCCTTATGCCGAGTTGTTGAGCGGATCAAAATAGGAGATAGCGGCAATAGGTTCTTCAATGACACCTTCAAGGAGACTCATCATTGGTCTAAACAGATCTAAGCTGAGCTATTGTCTAGAAAGCTTTGCCAATGCTCTCGTTGACCCGCATCGAACGGAGGGAGGCACATATCTACAATTTGTCCACACCTGGACAGAAGAGGGTGGGGGGCTTGTCAGCCGCCTCGATACTGTGCTGAGCCATTCCTAGACTCGCCGCAACAATGGGAGGCACACACCAGCAATAGTCCATGCTTGGATGCAGGAGGGAGTGGGGGCTTGCCGGCCACCGCCACACCACGAGGACTCATTCCCAAACTCGCCCGTGATAGTAGGAGGCGTGCATCGGCAGGCAATAACACTAGATGAAGGGATGTTGCTGGCTACCTCCACACTACATGGAGCTGATCCTAGACTTGCCCGTGATAGTGGGAGGTGTGCACCAGCTGCATGTGATGGTTGCTATCACACCGTGCGGAGCCGCTCCTGGACTCGCCCACAACGATGGGAGCCGCACACCGGCTTGATGCCCATGGACACATAGCCCCGCTGCCAGCAAGCCCACGGCCAAACTATGTGCTCTGTGCTACTATTGGGCCCAACAAAACAAGAACAAATAAGAGTGGGCACGCTGCCCTACCACCAGATTCCCCACGGCCAAACAGCGAGCCCTACTCCATTGTAGGGCCAACCCCAAATCTGGTCACCAGTGCTGCAAGTTTATGCTGGCAGGCAGTGCCAATTTGCACCCCATGTGGATCTAGCCTCCCAGAACAGGAAGAGGATGGGCGTGACTAGCCAAACTAGCATGCTCACGCCCGCACCAATCACCTTGGCTGGCCATGGTCAGGCAGCTCATGTCTGGCCACTCACGGGCGTTGGCCCCTAACCAAGGTAGGTAGACAGGGGAGGTGGGTGGAATCGCAGGCAGCAGCGATAGGTTCGGCTAGATCCGGGCCTGGGACAGCCGAATCTTGACGCCGACCACTAGTTTCACCACCGGCCAGCTCCCGTGCAATGGCGCCAGTCTGACATGAGGAGCTCCATGGGAGACAGGAAAGGAGGGGGAGAAACCCAGCCCTACCGCTGCCATCCTTGCCTTCAGGCAAGCTTCCTGGGGCTAGCTTAGGCAGAGGCAGAGCAGAGGATGCACGACCGTGCGGCTCTCGGCAGCGGCGCGGTGGGTCGTCGCCTGAGTCGCTCAAGGAGCGACACGTGGGCTTGGTTTTTGCTTCTTATTCTGTTGCTTTCATTATCGCTTGCTTTGTTCTGTGATTCATGTCTTGAGTCCAAGGGGGCTAATAATAATAGCAGGTAACCTTTTAACTGATATGTCCATTCCATTTTTAGCACATTGAAATATTTTTCTGGGGTTCCAAACCATTGGTTTCTTGGCTGCTTTGTTTTAGGTCATCCAAAGATGGACAAAGTCCAACTTCATCTGCCAAGGTATATAAGAGTGCATCACCAGGAGCAAAGTCTCGAAGTGTAGGAAGGCTCACAAGAAAGTAGGTATTATCGTTTAGCATCCTTTTCCTTGAATTTCTCACCTCTCATTGATCCGCTTTTTGTTGTTTCTATAAAAAGGGATAAGGGGATGCATAAGGTTGTTTTCATGAGTGGTTTTTTACATCCCAACAAGCTACACACTCTAGTGGTATAAACACAAATAACTAACTTAGATAGTAGCAAACAAACTAGTGAACTCAAATGTCACAAAATGGTGCCAAAAGTTTCAGTAGTGGACACAATAGAGAGTATGCATGGCATAGGAGCAAAATGCATAGGAACAAATGTCATAAAGAGAGGAGGAAAAACAAATTCTATACCGCACAAAGGTCCCTCATTTAGGTGAGGGAAGCTACTTAAAGCAGGTAATAAATGCAATAATCCATTTACACATTTTGTAGGATTTTATAGATTTTTTATTTATTCATGCCTTAGCCGGACATCTCTGCATTCCATTTGAGGAAGATCACCCAACCTAAGCATGCTTCCCGTTATAGTATTGTTCTCAGTGTTCTCGTCATGGGAAAATGCAGGTGATAGTACCTTTCCCTTTAGCAAAATCATTGGGTTTCCATTTGAGAACCTCTGTTTCAAGTTCATTGATTCATTTTGGCATAGGTCATCCACATTCTGTATATTTTGCTCTAGGTTGTTAGTCTATGCATTTTCATTCCCATGATAAGCATATGTAGTAGATATGGCCCAGATCCTCAACACTAGAAGTAACAGTATCTTAGTTAGAGTTTAAAACAACAGAAGGATCAAGATTCTTGTGTCCTGTACCCTTCTTCTTTGTTCTAACCTTTTTATGAATGTTTTTCATCTAGTTCATTAACCAAGATCCATCATCAACAATGTCTACTCCTATGTGATTCACATTGTTCTTGACAGCTCTTGATTGTGTTTCACCCACTTTCTGATTGCAAATAGGAATTTCATTATCATTTCCCAGCACAATTGAAATTTTGCTTTTATCACCTCACAAGGATCAACAGAGTTTGCATGGTCAACTTCAACACCATCGGCAGAACCCCCTACATGGTTAGTGTTTATGAGTTCTAGTAACAACCGTATCTTTTTTGGCTTTCTCTAACAACATTTGAGTTTTGAACTATCAACAATGTTAGTGGATTTGTTCCTTTCCTTCTTACCAATAGATCCAATATATCTTCTTAAATATTTCTTCTTACATGAAGCAGGTGCACGATCTATTTAAAAATTTGTAGGATTTTGTAGAATTTTTTATTTATTCATACCTTAGCTGGTCATCTCTATGCAGTGCCTTTAGATTCCATTTGAGGCAAATCATCCAACACGAGCATACTTCTCACCATAGTATTGTTCTCAGTATTCTCATCATGGAAAATTACAGTTGATAGTACCTTTCCCTTTAGCAAAATCATTTGTTTTCCATTTAAGAACCTCTATTTCAAGTTCCCTGATTCATTTTGGCACAGGTCATCCATGTTCTGCATATTTTGCTCTAGGTTGTTATTCTATGCATTTTCATTCCCATGATTGGCATTCATAGTAGATCTGGCCAAGATCTCCAACACATACTAGAAGCAATTGTATCTGAATTTGAGTTTGAAACAGCACAAGAATCAAGATTCTTGTGGCCTGTACCCTTTTCCTTTGTTCTAACTTGTTATGAATATTTTTCATCTAGTTTGTTAGAGAAGATCCATCATCGATAATGTCTACTCCTGTGCGATTCACATTGTTCTTGACAGCTCTTGATTGTGTTTCACCCACTTTATGATTACTAACAGGACAGTCGTTATTATTTCCTACCTCAAGTGATATTTTGCTTTTATCACCCTCAGGGAGATCAACGGAGTTTCCATGGTCAACTTCAACAGCATCTGCAAAACCCCTACCTTAACAGTTTTCATGAGTTCTGATCACCATCTCATCTTTTTAGTCTTCTCTGACAACATTTGAGTTCTGAAATATCAACTATGTCAGTGGATTCTTCCTTTCCTTTTTACCAACAGATCCAATATTTCTTCTTAAAGATGCTTGGCGTGGAACCTAGTTGCCTACTTGGTTTTTTTGTGCTCACATATTTGTTCAGAGCCATTTTGCCAAGATTAGGCTCATTGCGGTCATCATTAGAACATTTTTTTCTCGAATATGCGGGAGATCTATGTATAATTGTGTTATAGAGAGGAAAAAATTGCGCCCTTATAGACACCACCGCCTACTGTGAGGGTATTTCTTTACATTGAAGAACTTAAGCTAAAAGAACCGAGAAAGAGGTAAGGCCTAACTAGAAAGAACTCTCACCAACTAAACTAAGGTAAGCTATCCTAGCCTAACACCATGACCCAGACCTAACGTTTGTGGACCACACGCTCCCGCCAAGCACCAAAGGTGATACTCATCTCTGATCTCTTCAAGCAGCCTAGTGAAGTAGGGGTGAGACCGTTCCAAAGTGCAAGCATTTTTTTGTGCTCCCATTGGATCCAGGAACCATATCATTTGTTCAGCCCCTTCTTCTTCTCCTTTGGAATTCTCTTGGTTGCTTTTCACCACCAATCAGCCAATGATTTCTCTCACCTTGTTGGGGTTCGATCTTGCAGTCCCAAAGGAGTCAGGATCTGTGACCAAAATTCTCAAGCAAGGACGCATGTAGTAAGCAGATGCTGGACCGTCTCATCTTGCTGATCATAGAAGGGGCAGTGACTGCTAACATATAAAAATAGTTTGTAGTTTGTTGGTGCTCAAGTTTTCCATAGGCAATGCCAAGGCGCAAAGGTGATGGAGCCATTGAAGAATGCTCAATATGTAGATTTTGAGGTAAACTGACCTGACCTAAAATAGTTTGCACTTTGTTGGTGCTCAAGTTTTCCATAGATGTTGCCAATGCGCAAAGGTGATGGAGCCATTGAAGAACGCTTAATATGTAGATTTTGAGGTAAACTGGCCCGACCCTTCCAGTCTCCAAACGTGGATATTGTCAATCTGAGAGAGGATTGTCTCATGCACTCCCCTAATTGAAAATATTCAAAGAGACCCACCGATGAGAGATCTGACTAATAATGTCAGCAGGCCATGCGTGAACCTGTACGGCATCAGCCATTGTGCGCTGTTTGAGAGTGCGAGATGGAACTCCAGCAACCACCGCTGGTGCCAAGTCCTCTAAACAGCAACCCATGAGCCACTTATCCTCCCAAAATACAGTATTTCTTCCATTATAGACCTTAGATTCCAGGTCTTTCCCTCTTGGTTGCCTTCGCTTTGGGTGGCTAGCGCCCTGGTTGTTTCCTGGTCAGGTTTAGTTTTTGTCACACGCGCTTTGTTTTCCCTAGCAGCAGCAGTGTAGTGTGTGTGGGGGGGGGGTTACAGTTGTGTGTGGTTTTTGTGTGTTTTGCATGGGTTCTTTTCCCATTTTAATCTTCTTAATATAATGAAGTGCAGATCTCTTGTGTTTTTGAAAAAAAATGCAATGTTGAAGAGATATCCATCATTTGGATGAATATGTATGTTGTCAAGGCCTGTCATGCTTTGTTGGGGGTCTGTTTGCTTTAACCATAGCCATCAGATTTGAAGTGCCCAACTCATGAACTCAAGGTTTAGTATCCCTAGTCCGCCCAAATCAAGGGGTCGCGTGACCTTATCCCAGGCAACCAAGCAAGCGCCACCATTCACTTCCTCTCTCCCTCTCCAAACAAAGGCTCTCCTTATCTTATCAATTGCTCATAAAAACCATTTAGGAGCGGTTATATTCTCATTTTCATTTGGCACCACACAAGGTTTTTACTGCATTGATTCCGTGTGGCATTTTTTTCTATGCTTGATATCATTTGAGGAATATCATCAGGTAAATCATTGACATCCATGGAGACATCATTCAAGATATTTGCCGATATATAACAATGTTACTTGGAGAACCCTATAAATCTAAGAATATAAGTACAATAATTGATCTCAGAAACACCCGGCCCTCACGTCGCTCTTCGTATAGAGTGACATGGGTGGCAACTCATCCACCTTAGCCACCGTGGCCCCTCGCCCATGCTGTTGCACCTCACCACCGCTAGAGGTAGCTGCCGAGAAGTCCATGCAACTCCTAAGGATGATGATGGTGGTAGGAGTTTCTCAGCGCATACTAGATCTACGGGGAAGTTCTCATCGGTGAAAAGGACCTTCTACTCAATGCATGCTTATTGGAGGAACACTTCTCCTTTGACCTTCTTCCTCCTTCAACTCCCTACCCCCTATCTCCTCGTAGCGTGCACTGGGTGCCCGTCGACAGTGCGAATCTGACTAGATCCGGATGTGTGTGGGCTAGCTTCCTAGTGGCAAAAGCATGCTGGCCATGATGGAATGTTGTTGAGCCTACTAGGGGCATGCGAGTTTGGCACCACTGACAGCTCGAGGATTGCCAACTAGGACGTCCTGGACTAGCTCACAGTGTACGAGCTCAATAGCCTCTCCAAGGCATCCAAGTCTAACATGGCCACATCTCCATCCCCATCTCCCTCGTCTCTAGCATCCTGAGGTGGATCTAGGACCTGCAACCTTGGATCTATGGTCTCCAACTCCGAGGAACGTACGCTTGCTAGTGTTTAGCTCCCACCATCGTGGGTGAGTCCGGGTAGCTAGCTTCACATTCTAGCCCCCTATCTTGGATCTACCGCCCCCGTCAATAGATAGTGTGGCAGTGGCTGGCACCCCTTCTGACAAGGCATGGTCGCTTGTCAGTGTGCACCTCCCATCATCGCGGGAAAATCTAGATGATTGACTTCTCAGATTTGGGCTACCTAGGCCCATATCTTCTATCCCCATCATCAGCTGCATGTGGTGTGGCAGCAGCCATCACCCTCCCCCTTCCATGCAGGTACAGACTCTTGCTGGTGCGCAACTCCCACCATCACGAGTGAGTCTAAGAACGGCACTACATGGTGTGGTGGTGGTCTGTCGCACCTAGTTTTCCAAAGAAGACCAAGCACTAACTATATGTGTGCCCATGAAGTCCACATGACACATATAGTGACAAATATGGAGAATATCAAGAACAATGCTTTATTATATCTCGAACATAGTTACAACAAGGCTTACATCTATTACAAAGCATAGCGGAAACTATTCTATATCTCCATACTCCACAAGGACGGATGACTGGGGGTACACTCGCCTAGTACTACTAGAATTTCTTAGGGAACTCCACCTATGAATCACCATCTGGTACCCATCCAAGATTTTTGATTGTTGAATGTAAAGCAAGTGTGAGCGCACCATACTCAACAAGTATAACATGAGGGGATGCAAGGCTCAAAAGGCTAGACTTGGTTTGACTGCGATAAGCATTTTTAGTTGGTCATATTTTATTATTAGACCTATGTTGCTATGTTATGCTTAAACTCCCAAGGTGAGAAGTATAATAATTATCATCAAGATTAGTCATCAACCCAAACCATCCGTAGAACCATCGATCTCGAAAAGGATCCAGGTCGCTCGTGTCCGTGAGCACGGCTGATATATCAATTTTAAAAACACTCTATAGAGCTTGTACACTTTCACCATGAGTCGTGTTATCCATATGCCCAAGGTGATCAGCCTCTTGACCCACTTCCAAGGTAAGTTGGCAGGGTTCACTATGAAGCCTTTCGAAAGTCCCCCTAACAAGTTAGTAGCTGCTAGGTTTCAGTGGCAGGTGTGCATAGGTGTCCTCTGTTGACACTCGCTAACACAACTTGAATACTGGGTTGTCATCCCCAGCATGGCACTAGAGTGTACTATGGTATTTATACGCACACAGATAAATCCGCAAGCGCATGGATACCATTGTAGCTTTTACCCGGTTAAAGGTTTTATCGTATCCACAGGGAAACGGGAGAACTAATCTACGCTCTAACTTAACCTAGATAGATAGATAGGTGTAAATAGGAAAGATGGTAGAATTGAATAAGAACAATATTAAAGATAAGATAACAATGGGTAATAATAGGGGAATAGAGAGTAGAGCAATCTAGTATATGGGCGATGGTAGCAGAAT